>SAMEA3387474__coassemble_917_pt1 | contig 145598 bp, 99 predicted proteins | sample SAMEA3387474__metabat2_low_PE_017 | metagenome-assembled genome bin SAMEA3387474 (sample SAMEA3387474) | Felis catus | biome: Faeces | place: United Kingdom | collected 2012 | reverse complement strand
GGGGCGGGGATCGGCGTCTCCATATATCCAACACAACTATTCGGGGGACGGGCCCCGGCGGGCGGCAGCCGGAGCGGGGCGCTCCCCTCAAGTAAGGTATCGCCTAACACCGAGAGAGCTCGATGCTCATAGCAGCCGCAACTTAAAACCAAGGGGCCTAGAATAGATGGACCAGCGGCTACATGCACTAGAGATCATCTCGCAACGATGATATCTGGGGATAACGCGGTTCCCCGTAAGCATGGACAAAGTAAGAATGGGCAAGTCTTGCCCGGCAAATACCGATCCCGCTAGACAGACGATCGAACAGGGCGGCACCGCCACCCGCGAAACCGTCCGATAGAAGCTGTCTGCTATTTAGCAGGAAGTATCTAGTTGCTTCATCCTTCTACTATATTAACTAGACATGTAAGTATTTATGGGGTCTTTCAATTGGGGGCACGACTTCGCCCCTCCCATGCAGCCCCCGCAGCGGCTCGGAACCTTATCTGAACGCCTGTCAGACCGAAGATCGCTGTTGCTCCATGCGCCTCCATCAGTCGCTGTATCGTGATCACCTGATGGACTCGGCCACCTTTTGACCACCTGCGTATTTTTAAGAGCGTTCCGCCGAATTGCCATATGCCTGTCCCGTAGGTGGGTGAGAAAGTGTATAAATGTATAACATTGACGCAAGGAGGCCTCGTCATATGGAAAGTACCCCAACACCGCATAACGGCGCAAAATTCGGCGATATAGCCAAGACCGTCCTGATGCCGGGCGATCCGCTCAGGGCTAAATATATTGCCGACAACTATCTTGAAAATGTGCAGTGCTTTAACACGGTGCGCAACATGCTCGGCTACACCGGCACCTATAAGGACCATAAGGTATCCGTCATGGGTGGCGGCATGGGTATGCCGTCCATCGGCATCTATTCGTACGAGCTGTATGAATTCTACGGCGTCGAGTCGATCATTCGCGTGGGATCTGCGGGCGGTATAGACCCGTCTGTCCAGGTGCGTGACGTCGTAGCCGGCATGGGCGCCTGCACCGACTCCAATTACGCCGCCCAGTACAACATGCCCGGCACCATTGCCCCCATCTGCAGCTACGAGCTGCTGGAACAAGCCGTCAACGCCGGCCGCGAGCAGGGCGTCAACGTCAAGGTCGGCAACATCCTGTCGTCCGATCATTTCTACCTCGACGACCCGACGTCTACCGCCGCCTGGCAGAAGATGGGCGTGCTGGCTGTAGAGATGGAGGCCGCAGCGCTCTATATGAACGCCGCGCGCGCCGGCAAAAAGGCCCTGTGCCTGCTTACCGTCTCGGATCTCCCGCTCACCGGAGAGTCCCTCCCGGCAGACGAGCGCCAAACCAGCTTTACACAAATGATGGAGATCGCCCTTTCGGTCGCGATTTCCGATTAATGCCACGCGGCTCCCGGCCAGTTCGGGGGCCGCGTCTTTATGCGACGCATCGACCACCGACGCTCGCATCCACCCTGGTCTTGACCGCAGCGCCTCGCAGGCGCCGACGGTGAAGATAGTACGTGTCCGCGCGCCCGCGCGAACAACCGCAAGCTCACGAAAGGAAGAGCAGAATGAAGAAGGGTTACAAGGGTCTCGCAACTGCTGCCCTCGCTGGCGTTCTCGCGCTCAGCGTTGCCGGCTGCGGCGGCTCCCCTGCCCCGGCCGGCTCCGAGCCCGCCAAGGCCTCCAGCGACTACAAGGTACAGATGGTTACCGACATGGGCGGCGTGAACGACCGCTCCTTCAACCAGCTTGCCTGGGAGGGCCTGCAGAAGCTCAACAAGGAGACCGGTATCGAGGTCGGTTACACCGAGTCCAAGCAGGAGGCCGACTACGCCACCAACCTGGACAAGGCTGTCGACTCCGATGCCCAGACCGTCTGGGGTATCGGCTTTGCCATGGCCGGCGCCATCCGCGATGCCGCCAAGACCAACCCCGACGTGCACTTTGCCATCATCGACAATGCTTACCCTGAGAAGGGCCACAAGGACGACAAGGGTAACGAGGACGGCCTCACCGACAACCTCACCGGCGTGACCTTCAAGACCCAGGAGCCTTCCTTCGTAGCCGGCTACATCGCCGCTATGACCTCCGAGACCGGCAAGGTCGGTTTTGTCGGTGGCATGAAGTCCGACGTTCTGGAGACCTTCAACTGGGGCTTCCAGGCCGGCGTTGCCTACGCCAACAAGGCTGAGGGCAAGAACGTCGAGGTCGTTTCCCAGTACATCGAGACCTTCACCGACGCCGCCAAGGGCAAGGCTGCCGGCCAGAAGATGTACTCCGACGGCTGCGACATCGTGTTCGCCTGCGCCGGTAACGCTGGCAACGGCGTGATCGAGGCCGCCAAGGAGTCCAACAAGAAGGTCATCGGCGTCGACAAGGACCAGTACGACCTGGCTCCCGAGAACATGCTGACCTCCGTCATGAAGAACGTTGACCAGGCTGTTATCGAGGTCTCCAAGGAGGCCGCCGACGGCGAGGAGATCGGTGGCAAGAACATCGAGCTGTCCGCCAAGGACGGCGCCGTGGGTATCTCCGAGCACCACGACCTTATGAGCGAGGACGTCTACAAGACCGCCCAGGACCTGTTCAAGCAGATCAAGGACGGCAAGATCACGCCTCCGGGCACCGAGAAGGACTTCAACGACTACGTTGCCTCCCTCTAAGGTGTAACTGCGACGGGGCGACGGTGTGTGAGGCGCCGCCGCCCCGTTTTATGTTGATGCCCGAAGCGATGAGGGCCCACGCGTTTGTTCGGCACAACCCGACCCGGATAGCGCAACCCCGCTAACCGGCGCAACCCCGCCTGCTCGCCGCACGCGAGCCGTTCCACGTTGACCGCCCGATAACCCCGGACGTGCAACGCGGGACGAAACCCCGTAACAAACGAAGGAAGGAGAGGTGGCTTATGGAGCCCAACGCGAACTTCGCGGTGCAGATGAGCGGCATCGTCAAGACGTTCGGCACGTTTACCGCCCTCGACCATGTGAACCTGAATGTCAAAAAAGGCACGGTCCACGCGGTATTGGGAGAAAACGGTGCGGGCAAGAGCACGCTCATGAACGTACTCTACGGCTTGTACCAGGCTGACGAGGGGCAGGTCTGCATCAACGGAGAGCCCGTCCAGATCAACAGCCCCAACGACGCCATCGCGCACGGCATCGGCATGGTCCATCAGCACTTCATGCTCGTGGACAACTTCACCGTCACGCAAAACATCGTGCTGGGCAGCGAGGTTTGCCGCGGTGCGGGCATCCTCGACATGAAGAAGGCCCGCCAAAAGGTCGAGCAGATCATCGCCCAATACGGCCTGGAGGTTGACCCCGATGCCAAGATCGAGGACATCTCCGTGGGCATGCAGCAGCGCGTGGAGATCCTGAAGGCGCTCTACCGCGGCGCAGACATCCTGATCCTCGACGAACCCACCGCCGTGCTGACCCCGCAGGAGATCGAGCGCCTGATCCAGATCATGCGCGACCTCACCCGCGCCGGCAAGACGATCATCGTCATCACCCACAAGCTCAAGGAGATCAAGGCGTCCTCCGAGACCTGCACCATCATCCGTCGCGGCCAGTACGTGGACGAGGTGCACGTGGACGACGTGTCCGAGGAGCAGCTTGCCGACATGATGGTGGGCCACCACGTCAACCTTACCGTGGACAAGAAGCCCGCCCAGCCCGGCGAGGCCATCTTCGAGATCTCCGACCTGCATGTTGAGGACGAGCGCGGCATCGAGACCGTCAAGGGCCTCAGCCTCACGGTGCATGCCGGCGAGATCGTGGGCATTGCGGGCATCGATGGCAACGGCCAGAAAGAGCTGGTTGAGGCCATCACCTGCCTCGCCAAGGCCAAGGGCGGCACGGTGCGCGTGCGCGGCGTCGAGATCCAGAACACCACTCCGCGCAACGTGATCGACCACAAGGTTTCGACCATCCATGAAGACCGCCAGAAGCGCGGGTTGGTCCTGCCGTTCACCGTTGCCGAAAACGCCGCCCTCGAGAAGTACCGCACGCCCGAGTTTGGCGCGCGGGGCGTGCTCGACCGCACCAAGATGCACGAGTTCTGCGAGCAGCTCATCGCCGACTACGACATCCGCCCCGCCGACTGCGCCGACCACAGCGCCGCGGGCCTGTCCGGCGGCAACCAGCAGAAGGTCATCATCGCCCGCGAGGTCTCCAACGATCCCGACGTGCTCATCGCCGTCCAGCCCACGCGCGGCCTGGATGTGGGCGCGATCGAATACGTGCACAAGGCACTGGTGGCCGAGCGCGACCGCGGCACCGCGATCCTGCTCATCTCGCTGGAACTCGACGAGGTCATGAGCGTCTCGGACACCATCGATGTAATCTATGACGGCCGCATCACCGGTACGTTCAAGCAGGGCGAGGTCGACGAGAACAAGCTCGGCCTGCTCATGGCAGGAGGTGAGGCATAGGTGTCTGCTACCGCATCCACAACCGCGAAGCCCCAGGAGAGCACCGCGGTCCGCATTTTGAAGAAGCCCATCACGGCGACGCTGCTCGCCATCGTTTTGGGCTTTGCCGTGGCGGCCATCCTTTTGGCCGTTGCCGGCTACGACCCCATCGCATCGTTCTCCGCGCTGTTCGAGGGCATCTTCGCCAAGCCCAAATACATCTCCAACACCATCATCAAGGCCGCGCCCATCATCCTGACGGGCATCTCGGTGGCCTTCGCCTTCAAGACGGGCATGTTCAACATCGGCGCCGAGGGCCAGTACGTGGCCGGCACCATCTGCGCGCTCATCGCGGGCACCATGCTCAACCTGCCCATGCCGCTGCAGATCCCCGTCGTTATCCTGGCGGGCGTGGCTGGCGGTGCCATCATCGGCGGCATCACCGGCTTCCTCAAGGCGCGCTTCGGCATCCATGAGGTCATCACCGCCATCATGCTTAACTGGACCATGCTCTACATGAACAACTTCGTGGTGAACTCTGAGATGTTCCACCAGCCGAGCTCCACCTCCTCCATCGCCATCAACCCCTCGGGCTTCACCACCATCCTGCCCGAGTGGAAGCTGTCCGACGCCGGCCTGGAGACGCTGCGCAACATCCCGTGGCTGTACGACTTCTTGGTCAAGACCGATGTGAACATCGCGTTTTTGGTCGCCGTGGCCGTGGCAGTTTTGATTTGGTTCGTGCTATTCCGCTCCAAGCTGGGCTTTGAGCTGCGCGCCGTGGGCTTCAACCGCGATGCGGCCGAGTTCGCCGGCATGCCGGTTGAGCGCAACACCGTGCTCGCCATGCTCATCGCCGGCGGCATCTCCGGCCTGGCCGGCGCCCTCATGATCACCGGCATCCAGCCCCACAGCCTGTCCACGCTGGCTGGTTTTGAGAACTACGGCTTCAACGGCTTCTCCGTCGCGCTCATCGCCGGATCTTCACCCATCGGCTGCATCTTCGCCGGCCTGCTGTTCGGCGGCCTGCTGTACGGCGGCACCTCGGTGCAGATGGCCGTGGGCGCCCCCACCGACATCATCAACATCATGATCGGCACCATCGTGTTCTTCGTGGCGCTCGCCCGCGTGGTCACGCTTGTGGCCAACCGCCTGGAGAAGCGCGCCGCGCAGAAGGGCACGGGCGGCTCGACGGGCTCGGGCGGTGCGGAGGCAACCTCTGCCGCAACCGCCGTCGCAACCGTTGCCGTGGAGAAGGAGGCCGACAATGCTTAATAACATCACCCTGCTCATCGGCATCACCCTTATGTACGCCACGCCACTGGTGTTCGGCGCGCTGGGCGGCGTGATCTCCGAGCGCTCCGGCGTCGTCAATATCGGTATCGAGGGCATGATGACCATCGGCGCCCTGGCCGGTGCCGCAACGTCGTTCTTCACCGGCAACGCATGGCTCGGCTTTTTGATCGCCGGCCTGGCCGGTGGCGCCTTTGCGCTGCTGCACGCCGTGGCGGCCGTCACGTTCAAGGCCGACCAGAACGTCTCGGGCATCGCGCTCAACCTGCTGGGACCGGGCATCGCCCTGTTCCTCGCCCGCCTGATGTGGGACGGCGGTACGCAGAGCCCGGCCGTCCAGACGCTGCCCAAGGTGTTTGGATCCGGCGCTTTTGCCGGCACCCCGTGGGCGAACCTCAACATCGACGTCACCGTGGTGCTTGGCCTTGTTGCCGCTATCGTGGTGTGGTTCGTGCTGTACAAGACCAAGTGGGGCCTGCGCGTGCGCGCCGTGGGCGAGCACCCCGCGGCCGCCGACACGCTCGGCATCAACGTGAGCCGTATCCGCTTTGCGTGCGTCGTGCTCTCGGGTGTCATGGCGGGCTTTGGCGGCGCATCCATCACGCTGGCCATCATCTCGCAGTTCACCCAGACCGCTGTGGCCGGTCAGGGCTTCATCGCCCTCGCAGCCGTCATCTTCGGCAAGTGGACCCCGCATGGCGCATTCGGTGCGTGCCTGCTGTTCGGCCTGGCACAGGCGCTCGTCATCATCCTGGGCGGCGGTGTGGTACCGATCCCCAGCGAGATCCTCGCCTGCATGCCCTACATCCTTACCCTGGTTGTACTCGTGCTGTTCGTTGGACGCTCCGTGGCCCCGAAGGCCGATGGCGTTCCGTACGAGAAGGGTTCGCGCGGGTAATCCGTGCCGCACAAAACCCGTGTCATGCCCAACCCAAAGCACCTGTTGGCGCCTCGAGCTTCGCGCTCGGGGCGCTTTTTCAAAGGCTCTGTTAGACCTAGGTATATCTAACGACCGCCTTATGCCTGCGGTGCGACAGTGAGTCTAGCTATTGGCAACCGTACGCACGTACGGGTGAGAGGGGCCGCGCCGTGAACCGGGACAAGACCCCGAGGCTGAGCGGCACCATCGCGGCAAGGCACTGAAACCCGATCCGAGGGTGTCTTGATTTAGAATGGTGACAATTCGATTCTACGGAGGGGATCATGGTGGGAAATGCTGATGCAAAGGGCTTCGTTGAGCGCTGGCGGGCCATCTTAGATGCTGTCCCCGAGGGCAAAAACAACGAGCAGCAGGACACCGCCAAGTTCTGGCAGGATCTGCTCGTTAACGTCCTCGGTGTGCCCTCGAGTACCATGGCCACGTTTGTCGACTTCGAGCGCAAGGTGCGCGGACGCCGCATCGACGTGTTCGTGAGCGACCACCACTTCCTGTGCGAGCAGAAGTCCGTGGGCATCGACCTCGATAAGCCCGAGCCGCGAAACGGCGGGCTCGAGACCCCCTACCAGCAGGCGACCTGGTACGCCCAGCACCTGCCGTACTCCGAGCGCCCCCGTTGGCTCATGACCTGCAACTTCGAGACCTTCCGCCTCTACGACCTCGACGAGGAGAGACCCGAGGACACGGTACAGGAGTTCACCCTGGAGGAACTTCCCGACCACCTCTACCTGCTGAGCTTCCTCACCTCCAAGGAGTCCAGTCGCCTCCATAAGGAGCAGGAACTGTCCGTCGAGGCCGGGCGGCACGTCTCGCGCCTCTACGACGCCATCAGCAAGCAGTACCACCACATCGACACCGACGAGGAGGAGCAGCGCTCCCTCAACGTCCTCATTACCCGCATCATCTTCCTGCTCTACGCCGAGGACGCCGACCTGCTGCAATCTCACTTCGCCTTCGGCGACTTCTGCAAGGGAGACCCGAGCAAGCTGCGCCGCAAGCTCGCTACGCTGTTCGAGACCATCGACACGCCCTACGAGGAGCGCGACGAATACGCGGACGACGACGTGGCGGCCTTCCCCTACGTCAACGGCGGCCTGTTCTCCGACCAGTCCATCGTCATCCCCCAGATGACCGAGGAGATCGCCGACGCGATCGAGGACGCCTCGCGCGGCTTCGATTGGCGCGAGATCTCGGGCGTCATCTTCGGCGGCGTGTTCGAGGGCACCCTGAACCCCGAGACCCGCCATGCGGGCGGCATGCACTACACGAGCGTCGAGAACATCGAGCGCTGCCTGAGACCTCTATTCCTCGATGAGCTATGGGCTGAGCTCCACGCTGCGGAGGGCGAGAGGTCCGGGGCGAAGCGCCAGCAGATGCTCGAGGCGCTGCACGACAAGATCTCGAAGATCACGGTCGGCGACCCCGCCTGCGGGTCCGGCAACTTCCTCACCGAGGCGTACCGCCAGCTGCGGACCATAGAGAACCGCATCATCGAGGACGAGCACGGCGACCAGACGGCGCTCTTCGGCGTGCTGGACAACCCCATCCGCGTATCGCTCGACCAGTTCTACGGCATCGAGATCAACGACTTCGCGGTGTCGGTCGCGAAGACCGCGCTGTGGATCACCGAGGAGCAGATGCTGCGCAAGACGCAGGAGATCCTGCCGGGGTACCAGTTCGACTTCCTGCCGCTGCGCAACCTCGGCAACCTGCGCGAGGGCAACGCCCTTACGACCGACTGGGCCGAGGTGTTCCCCGCCGACCTCACCTACCTCGTGGGAAACCCGCCGTTCCTGGGCGCCCGCAACCAGTCCAAGGAACAGAAGGCGGACCTGCTGGCGGTGTTCGACGGCGCGAAGAACGCGGGCAATATCGACTTCTGCGGCGCCTGGTACATGAAGGCCGCAAGATTCACGCAGGGAAAGCACACCAGGTGCGCCCTGGTCTCGACCAACTCCATCTGCCAGGGCGAGCAGGTGGCGAACCTCTGGAAGCCCCTGCACGACATGGGGATCCACATCGACTTCGCCCACAACACGTTCCGATGGGACAACGAGGCCATGGACAAGGCCCACGTGTCCTGCGTCATCGTGGGCTTCTCCCGCGAGGTCTCGGAGAAGCGGCTGTACCTGCATGAGACGCCCGATGCACCTGAGGAGCTGAGGCATCCGAGGAACATCAACGCCTATCTGGCCGACGCACCAGATGCGTTCGTGTGGAACCGAAGCGCGCCCATCTGCGACGTTCCCAAGATCGGTATCGGCAACAAGCCCATCGACGGCGGCTTCTACCTGTTCAGCGATGATGAGAAGGCGGATTTCCTGAAGTCCGAGCCCGGCGCGGAGCCCTACTTCCGCAAGTGGATCGGGGCAAGGGAGTTCCTGCACGGTGAGAGCCGTTGGTGCCTCTACCTCGGAAACGCAACCTTCTCCGAGCTGAAGGGTCTGCCGCGTTGCCGCGAGCGCATCGAAGCCGTCCGCGAGTACCGCCTGGCGAGCAAGAGCGCCCCGACGCGCAAACTGGCGGAGACTCCCGCCCGGTTCCATGTCGAGAATATGCCGAGGGGCAATTCGATCGTTATTCCCGAAGTCTCCTCCGAGAGACGGCGATATATCCCAATGGGTTTCATAGGTCCCGACACGTTGTGCAGCAATCTTGTGAAGCTCATTCCAAATGCCTCGATCTATCACTTTGGCGTACTCCATTCGCAATTCCACAACGCTTGGATGCGCACCGTCTGCGGGCGGCTCAAAAGTGATTACCGCTACTCGGGTGGTGTGGTCTATAACAACTTCGTTTGGCCGGAGCCGTCCGATTCCCAGCGCGAGGAGGTGGAGCGTTGCGCTCGGGCCGTGCTCGACGCGCGCTTCGCGCAGGAGGGGGCAACCCTCGCCGATATGTACGACCCAGACAATGAGACGTTCTTCCCAGACCTCATGCACGCCCACAGGGCCCTCGACGCGGCCGTCGAGGCCGCCTACGGGGTCGACTTCAAGGGCGACGAGGAGAAGATCGTGGCACACCTTTTCCGACTGTATGCAGAGGAGGTCTGAGGTGGGCGCACCATTAAATGTTGTATACCTGAAAACCTCCGAGCCAGATTTCTACCTGTTCTCGAACGTTGCAGACCTCGGCTTCGAACCGTATGCCGAGGTCCTGGCGCAGGACGCATGCTGCACGCTCGTCGTGACCGGCAAGTTCAAGTTAAAAAGAACGAGAAAGAGGTTGCGGAACAGGCTCGACATCTACATGACAGCAGAATCCGGAAAAGCGCTTGGAATGGACATTTACCGAGCTTATGGGCAGGGAACGCCAAGGAAGTCCAAGGGCGACCCTAGCTCCACATGGAACGGCGAAACAAGGGTTCCCTCGATGCTGAGCAAGTACTTCACTAACTGCCGGGGGCTAGTCGCTTCGGCAGGAGGAAGGAGCATCGCGTGTAGGGATGCCAACGAAAAAACGCGCGTCTACATGGATTTGGAGGAGTCAAGGGAGGAGTATTCTGTCATGTCCGGCTGCGAGATGCATATCGCGGTCGTTTTGGACGGCAATGGAACCACTCCAGCAATCTCCCCGTCTTTCCGAGAGGTGCAGAAGACGATGCGATCGCTAGTTGAACAGGCCGAGGAGCGCAAAAGGGGACTAGACCCAGCAGTCAACGGCTATGCCTTCGGGAGTATCGCCATTGAGTTCGGAATCGAAAGCGCCAAGGACTTTGGGTCAGCGCTCAACCTGCTCAAGTGGGAGTTGGACACATATCACCACAATGGAGACGCAAGTACGCTTCGATAGCGACTTCTCAAATTAACTGACGACCACCGGGTGTCGAGTATCCGGTGGTCGCTGCCATTCTATTATCTCGGCTTATCTTCATGTCAATCTTGGCCTAACAGAGCTTTTTCAAAAGGGTCGATATCGGGCTTCCTTTTGCCCGATTTAGGGTATGAGAATCTACATCAACCGCCCCATCGAAGGAGCACCATGACCGATCTTGAACTCGTTGCCGCCGCCATCGAGGCGCGCGAGCACTCGTACAGCCCGTACTCTCACTTTGCCGTAGGCGCCGCGCTGCTCTGCTCGGACGGCACCGTCTACCGGGGATGCAACATGGAAAACGCCGCCTACTCCCCCGGCATCTGCGCCGAGCGCACGGCCATCTACAAAGCGGTATTCGATGGGCAGCGCGATTTTGCGGCCATCGCCATCGTGGGAGGGCCCGCCGGGCGGCCGATCAGCGAACTGTGCGCACCGTGCGGTGTGTGCCGCCAAGTAATGCGCGAGTTCTGCGATCCCGCGTCCTTCCGCATCATCCTTGCGCAATCCCCCGATGCCTGCGAGGTGTATACGCTTGAGGAACTGCTGCCGCTGAGCTTTGGACCGAACAACTTGGGAAACTAGCGATTCGGCCGGAAGGTGGAACCCGGGCGGCACGGTGCCGCACGGGCCGAACGCAGGCCCGTTCGCATCGCAGCCTGTCGTCCGCCACGCCCGCAACAGGCCCTAACCCATACCATCCGTGAAAGGAACCCGCTATGCGCATGTACGACATCATCGAGGCCAAGCGCGACGGCCACGAGCTCACCGATGAGCAGATCGCGTTCTTTGTCCGCGGATACGTGGCCGGAAAGATCCCCGACTACCAGGTATCCGCCCTGCTCATGGCCATTTTCCTGCGCGGCATGACCGACCGCGAGACCACCACGCTCACCCTTGAGATGATGAACTCCGGCGACGTGGTCGACCTGTCGGCACTCCCCGGCACCACCGTGGACAAACATTCCACCGGTGGCGTGGGCGACAAGACCTCCCTCGCGGTGGTACCCATGATCGCGGCCATGGCGCCGGGCGAGGTCTTTGTGGCGAAGATGACCGGACGCGGGCTGGGGCACACCGGCGGCACCCTCGACAAACTCGAGAGCATACCCGGCTTTAACTGCAGCCTTGCCGAGGACGCTTTCATCGACTGCGTGCGCGCCCACGGCGGCGCCATAATTGGGCAAACGGGCAACCTCGTGCCCGCCGACAAGCTCATGTATGCGCTGCGCGACGTCACGGCAACCGTCGACTGCATCCCGCTCATCGCCAGCTCCATCATGAGCAAAAAGCTCGCCGCGGGCTCCAGCTGCATCTTGCTGGATGTAAAGGTCGGCTCGGGCGCCTTTATGAAGAGTGTCCCCGATGCCATCGAGCTCGCCGAGACCATGGTTGCCATCGGCGAGGGCATGGGGAGGCACGTCGAGGCGCTCATCACCAACATGGACCGCCCGCTCGGGCGCAACATAGGCAACGCCCTTGAGGTGGCCGAGGTCATCGACACACTGGCAGGACACGGTCCGGACGATTTGACGCACGAGGCCGTTATGCTGGCAAGCGAGCTTGTGGCGCTCACGGGTATATGTTCCCGCAACGAGGCCGAGCGCCGGGCTCGCGCCGTTATAGCCGACGGCTCCGCCCTCGCCAAGCTCAAGGAGATCGTTGCCGCGCAGGGCGGCGATACGCGTGTGATCGACGACCCGTCGCTGCTGCCGCAGGCTGCGCTGAGCCGCACGGTTACGGCGCCTCGCGATGGGTTCGTGGCGCATATCGACACCGAGCAGGTCGGCATCGCCAGCGCGCAGCTCGGCGGCGGGCGCCTGAAGATCGACGACGATATCGACCATGCCTCGGGCATCGAGCTGCTGAAGAACTACGGCGAGGCGGTCCGCGAGGGCGAAGCGGTGGCCGTGCTTTTTGCCAACGATGAGCGCAGACTTGCCGAAGGTGCGGCGACGTTCGAGGCGGCTATCTCTTACGCTGGCGCCGAGCCGCCCGCAGAGCCGTTGCTGTATGCAACGGTCACGCGCGACGGGGTGCAGCGCGCCTGAGGCCACGCGAGCTCGGGCGCGATACCGCGCGATAGCTCGAAAGAGCCTGCTCGCCCGCACGCGCCCGGCTCCCGAACCTGCCACCGCACCGCTCTTCCCACCGGCACACCATGGATATACTGCGGGCACCCGCAATCGCCGGGGCCCGCATGGCACGCCGCCGCTACCATCGAATCATCGACCGAATCCAGAAAGGACTCATCATGAACCTCAACCGCGCACAGCTCGCCAAGTATATGGACCACACGCTGCTCAAGGCCGATGCCACTGCAGAGCAGATCGACCGCGTATGCCAGGAGGCCAAGGACCTGAACACCGCCAGCGTCTGCGTGAACGGTTACTGGGTCCCGCGCGTTGCGGCCAACCTCGCCGGCACCGACATCGCTACCTGCGCCGTGATCGGTTTCCCGCTGGGCGCCATGTCCACCGCCGCCAAGGTCGCCGAGACCGCTGACGTGGTTGCCGCCGGCGCCACCGAGGTCGACATGGTCATCAACATCGGCGAGCTCAAGGCCGGCAACGACGATGCGGTCCGCGCCGACATCGCCGCTGTGGCCGAGGCCGCGCACGCCGGCGGCGCGCTGCTCAAGGTCATCATCGAGTGCTGCCTGCTCACCGACGAGGAGAAGGTGCGTGCAAGCCGCCTCACCGTCGAGGGCGGCGCGGACTTCGTGAAGACCTCCACCGGCTTCTCCACGCGCGGCGCCACCGTCGAGGACGTCCGCCTAATGCGCGAGACCGTGGGTCCGGACTTTGGCGTGAAGGCCGCCGGCGGCATCCATTCCGCCGAGGAGGCCTTCGCCATGATCGAAGCCGGCGCCAACCGCCTGGGCGTCTCCGCCTCCGTGGCGATCCTGTCCGAGGTGGCCGAGTAGCATGGCAGCAGACCTCGCCAACAGCGGCGCCGCGGCAACCGCGCGCTACAAGCGCTACCGCCGCATCCTCGCCATCGTCATCGACTCCATCGGCGTGGGCGACGCCCCCGATGCCGCCAAGTACAACTCCGACGGGGCCGACACCCTCGGCCACATGGCCCAGTGGTGGATCGACCATGAGGGTCGTTCGCTCGAGCTTCCCAACATGGAAAGCCTGGGCCTTGGCCTATGCCGCCCGGGCAAGCCGTTCCCCGGTATCGGTACACCCGACGAGCCCGCCGGCGCGTTCGGCCGCATGCAGATCACCAGCTTTGGCAACGATTCGCTCGACGGCCACTGGGAGATGATGTGCCTGCCCGCACGCTTCCACGTGGACTACTTCCCGCGAGGCTTCCCCGATAGCCTGCTGGATAAAATCCGTGAGTTTTCCGGTCGCGACATCGTGTGCAACAAGCCCTATTCCGGCACCGAGGTCATCCGCGACTACGGCGAGCACCACCTTAAGACCGGCGACCTGATCGTCTATACGTCCGGCGACTCCGTGCTGCAGATCGCCGCACACGAGGATGTCGTGCCCATCGACGAGCTATACCGCATTTGCGAATACGCGCGCACGCTCATCAACGGGCCCGATATCACCATGGGCCGCGTGATCGCACGCCCGTTCGTGGGCACCTGCGCCGACGATTTCCAACGCACCGCCAACCGCCACGACTACGGCCTGGTCCCTACCGGTCCCACCGCTGTGGACTTCCTGCACGATGCCGGATATGACACCATTGCCGTGGGCAAGACCTTCGACCTGCTGTGCGGGCACGGCTTTGAGCGCAGCTACCATAACGAAAGCAACTCCGACGGCATGGATCATGTGGACGAGGTCATGGCGCAGGACTGGCGCGGCCTATGCTTCACCAATCTGGTGGACTTCGATTCCGTATACGGCCACCGCCGCGATCCGCTTGGCGACGGCGAGGCGCTCGAAGACTTCGACCGGCGCCTGGGCCGCGTAATGCAGAACATGAACGATGATGACCTGCTGCTCATCACCGCCGACCACGGCAACGACCCCACCTATCGCGGAACCGACCACACCCGCGAGCTCGTGCCGTTGCTCGCGTGGTCCCCGTCCATGACGCACCATGGCGTTGACCTGGGGCTTCGCGGATGCGCCTGCGATCTGGGCGCCACGATCCTGGACAACTTCAACGTGTCCGCCGAGGTCGAGGGCACGAGCTTCCTGCCGCAGATTGCCTAGAAGCCGTCGTCGAGCACATCGATACAACCATGCCCCGCAGGTACTGCACGGCCAGGACCTGCGGGGCATTTTTCTGCCACCGCCAGCTGAATGCTTCAAATCCAAAATGAACATCGTTCAGATATAATTTGCCCAGCAAACGCACAAAAGAGGTCATTCATTTGGGGCCACCCACTCCCCATCCAGGTTATAGGCTGGTCCGCATCCCCCAAATCAACGATCATATTCTGTTTTCAACTGGGCAAATGTCATCATGAACATGTTCATTTTGCATTTCGTATATGTACGCGGGCAAATTCACACCCCCGAGCCGATCCCGGGACGCCACGTAGCCATGTGCCGTCGCGCGCCGCGCAAAAGCTACTCCCAGCCGCCCCACACGTCGGGCTGATAGCCAACGGTGGCCCGCTTGCCGTTTCGCACAATCGGCTCGCGCAGCACCTGCTGGTTTTCCAACAGCTTGTCGAACTTCTGGCTCTCGGCCAAGTATTTGATCAAGGCAACCGTATCCTGGTCCTTCGCATTCTCATCGACCACCGCGTCAATGCCGCCAACTGCACGCATCACGCTCTGCAGCTCGCCTTTGCTCATCTCCTTTTCCTTCAAGTCGATGAACTGGAACTTGATGCGGCGCTCTTTAAAGTAACGCTGAGCCTTCTTGGTGTCGAAGCTCTTCTTGGTACCGAATATCTGGATATTCATGACAACCTCCTGTCGATATGGGCGCCGAGTGCGACCGGCTCGATTTTGACACGTTGGCCCGCAGGTACGGCGGGACCCAATCCTTGCAGGCGAGCGCGCCGGCTTCGACCGGACCCGATACCGGCAGGCACGCCCGATTCTCGCGGACCGGATGCGATCCGGGCAAGCGACCCCGATCCCGACATGCCGACCGCGCTCCCAATACCCCCGTTTAATACAATGCAGGCGCCGCAGACATGGCCAGCTCGTCGACCAGAGCATAGAAACGCTGTGCATCACAATGTGTTACAAGCGTGACCTCGCGGCCGTCCTCGCAGCGATATGTGCGCCCGGCCGCCGCGCCGTCCACGCGCACACCGCACCGCACGCGCTCCACCTCGGCGATATCCGCGTAGAGGCAGTACACCGTGGTGAGCACGTCCCACAGGTAATACACGTTGTTGGCGGCGACGTTGAGCACCAACGCGTACCCCTGGCCGATCAGATCGATCGCCGGGTAGCGGCGCAGCTCGGCCCAGTGCTGGCAGAGCTCACGCGTGAGCGGCAGCTCCTCGGTGCTTTCCAAGCCAACCATATGGATCTCGAGCGAGGATTCCCACACGCGCGCAACGGCCTCGGGATCCCAAAACGCGTTCCATTCCGCCGTGCCGTCGAAACACGGGTCGACCACGTTGCCGTGACCATCCAGTGAACCGCCCATCCAGTACAGGGCCTCGATCTTGCCCTCAATTGCAGGCTCCGCATCGAGCGCACGTGCCAGATCGGTGAGCGGACCGGTGAACAGCAGCGTTGTCTTGCCCTCGGCGGCCATGACCTTGTCCACCAGGTCGAGATGGGCCGGGCGCTCGTTCACCGCGGTGCACGGGGCGCCGTGCTCGTTGAGAATGGGCAGCGCATCAAACGTGAACGCCGCACCGCGCCACTCGGAGGGGAACTGGTGATGCGGACGCGATGTGGACGCCGCCACCTCGAGCTTGCCCTGCTTGCCGCCAAACAGGTCGATGATCTTACGCGTAGCCTCGATGGCCGGCTCGAGCTGCCCGTCCGCATCGATCACGGACACACCGGTCACACGGGCCTGGGGCATCTGCAGCAACAGCAGCAGACTCACCAGGTCGTCCACGCCGCCGTCGTGGTTGAAATACACGTTGGTCATACAAACCCTTTCATGAAAAATGGCACGCACCCAGTATGCCAGAGTACGTGCCATATCGATTAAAACAACTTGCGCGGTAGGAAGCGCGCGACCTTACAGGCCGAGCATGGGCTTGAGTCCCAGAAAGTAGGCGAGCACCAGCACGCCCAGGACGATGCGGTACACGCCGAACGCCTTGAAGTCGTGACGGCGCACGAAGCCCATGAGCCATTTGATGGCCGCAAGGGAGACCGCGAACGCCACGATGCACCCTACCAGCAGGATGGCGATACCGCTCGCATCGAACACGCCGCCCTTGAGGAAGAACTTCACCAGCTTGAGGGCGCTCGCGCCGAACATGACCGGAATGGCCAAGAAGAACGTGAACTTGGACGCAACAGAGCGCGTGGTGCCCAGCAGCAGACCGCCGATGATGGTGGAACCGGAGCGGGAGGTGCCCGGGATGAGGGACAGGCACTGGAAGCAGCCGATACCCAGGGCGGTCTTCCAGCTCATGTCGTCCAGCGTGGTGATGGAGCCGAAGTCCCCATCCTCCGTTGCCTCGGCGGTGGAGGCGGGGGCGGCGAAATGGGAGCCGGACGGACGCGAGCCGGATTCGAGGCCCTCGGATGCAATGCGGCCGCGCAGCTTCTTGGCGCGCCAGTTCTCGATCACGATGAACGCGATACCGTACACGATCAAAGCCAGCGCAACGACGGGCGCGTTGTACAGGTGCTCCTCCATGAAGTCGTCCAGCGGCAGACCGATCACCGCAGCGGGTATGCAGCCAAGGATAATCTTGCCCCACAGGCTCCACGTGCCCTTGCGACCCTCGGCACCCTTGGACGGCGAGAACGGATTGAGCTCATGGAAGAACAGAACGCATACGGCCAGAATGGCGCCGAGCTGGATGACCACGAGGAACATGTTCCAGAACTCGGGCGTAACGTTGAGCTTGACGAACTCGTCGACCAGGATCATGTGACCGGTCGAGGAGATGGGCAGCCACTCGGTAATGCCCTCGACAAGGCCGAGGAACGCCGATTTGAGCAGCTCGATGATATCCACGCATACCTCCAAGCGTAAGACGTCGCGCGCGATGCCGCGCTTGTGTCATCCGATGAATATCCCATTATCCCCCAGCGTTTTGAACTGCACCGAAAATGCTTTGACACTTACGGAATTATCAATTGCATTTCCGCCGAAGGGGGTATAACTAGACCATGGTAAAGCACCATGCGATAGGCCACACGGGCCCGTCGCAAAGCCAAGGAGGCTTACTATGCATGAGGGTTATTCCAAGGTATTTGTAGCACTCGACGGCACCGAGCAGCAGGATTTTGTTCTTGCTCGCGCCATCAAGGTCGCTGCCAACAACGGCGCGGCGCTGGTGATCGGACATGTGATCGACTCTACCGCGCTTGAGTCTGCCGGCACCTATCCGGCCGACCTGGTCCAGGGCCTGCAGGACGCCTTCACCACGTCCATTGCCGCCCAGGTGGAGGAGGCGAAGGAGAATCCCGACATCCCTTCCGTCGACGTGATGGTACGCGCCGGCCGCATCCGCGAGACCCTTAAGGACGAGATGCTCGATGTGGTCAAGCCCGATCTGGTGCTGTGCGGCGCCCGCGGCCTGTCCTCCATCAAGTACGCGCTGCTCGGCTCCATCTCCACGTTCCTGCTGCGCAACACCGATTGCGACATCCTGGTCGTCAAGTAACGCGGGCCGGCATCGGCCGCACTTTACATCCGCAGCAAAGGAGCCACCTGCAAGGGTGGCTCCTTTTTTTCTTGCCTGCCGGCCCGGGGCGGGCGGCAGCGGGGGCGCAGGCTAATCTGCTCGGGCGCGTCAGATCGGCCGTCCAGGCGAAACGCCCCGGACGCAAACCGGACGCGGCCCGCCATGCGCAGGCTACTCGTTATCGCCCGCGGTCATCTGGGTTGCCGACAGCGTGCCATCGGAAGCGGCGGCCGCATCGGGCCACACCCAGTCGGTAAACGCCGGGTGGTCGTAGCCCTCGTCCACGGCAAAGCGGAACGCCTCCTCGCGGAAGTCCTCCCACCGGGAAATCTGATCGGCATGGGCCACCGCATCGACCAAACGCAGCGCCTGCGCGGCCAGCGCCCAACGATCCATGTTGTTCAGGCGCAGCATGTCGAACGGCGTGGTGGTCGAGCCCTTCTCCTCGTAGCCGTGGACGCACCAGGAATCATGCCCGGGTCGGTTCCACACCAGGCGGCGGATCGTTCCCGCATACGCATGGAAGCAGAACAGCACCGGCTTGGAACCATCTCCGAAAAGCTCAGCGAAACGCTCGTCGGAAACCGCCCGGTCGTTCTCGCAGACATTCTGGATCTTGAGCAGGTCGACCACGTTCACAAACCAGATCTTGATGCCCAGCTCGCGTAGCATGTCCACGGCCGCCAGGGCCTCGAGCGTGGGGACATCGCCGCATGTTGCAACCACCAGGTCCGCCTGATCGAGCGAGTCCGCCGTGCAGGCCCACTCCCAGACGGCAAGGCCCTCATCGAGCTCGGAGCGCGCCTCATCGACCGTGAGGAAGGTGGGCGCGGGCTGCTTGCCGCAGAAGATGGCGTTCACGCAATCGGTCGAGGTGTAGGCGCGCTCGGCCACGGCCAAAGCCATGTTCGCGTCGCAGGGGTAGTACGCGTTGACGACGTGGGTGTCGTTGGCCTTGTTGACCAGCAGGTCGATGAAACCCGGGTCCTGATGCGAAAAACCGTTGTGGTCCTGGCGCCATACATGACTGGACAGCAGGATATTGAGGCCCGCGATCGGTGCGCGCCAGGGAATCTCGCGCTTGGTGGCCTCAAGCCATTTGCAGTGCTGGTTGACCATGGAGTCCACCACGTGGACGAAGCTCTCGTACGAGCTCCACACGCCGTTGCGGCCCGTGAGCACATACCCCTCGAGGAAGCCCTCGCACTGATGCTCCGACAGCTGCTCGATAACGCGACCGGACGGGGCCAGCAGTTCATCGTTCTCCGCGTCCCCGTAGCTGCCGCCCTCCCACTGCTTCTTGGTCACACGGTACGCGTCCTGCAGACGGTTGGAAGCCGTCTCGTCCGGGCCGAAGATGCGAAAGTCGTCATTGAGCTCCATGATATCGGCCGTGTACGCACCGAATACGCGCGCCACCTCGGTGGCGCCCCATCCGTGTCCCTTCTCGGCCACCGGCACCTCATGGGCATGGATGTTGGGCAGGCTGAGGGTGCGCAGCAGCTTACCGCCGTTCGCGTTGGGGTTTGCGCCGATGCGCAGGTCGCCGGCGGGCATGAATGCGGTCACCTCGGGCCTGATCGCACCGTTCTCGCCGAACAGCTCCTCGGGAGCATACGATTGGAGCCAGGAGCGCAGCACCTGGAAATGCTCGTACGTGTCGCGCGCGCTCGCCAGCGGCACCTGATGGGCACGCCAGGAGTCCTCGGTCTTCTTCCCATCGATATGTTTGGGGCACGTCCAGCCCTTGGGCGTGCGGAACACGATCATCGGATAGACCGGGCGAGACTCATCGCCCGCCTCGGCAGCGGCCTTGATATCGCAGATCTCGTTGAAGACCTCCTCGAACAGGGTCGCGAAGCGAGCATGGATAGACGCATGGGACTCGTCATCGAAACCGGCCACGAAGAAATGGGGCTTGTAGCCCATGCCCTCGAAGAACTTTGTGAGCTCCTCGTTTGAGATGCGGGCGAGAATGGTCGGGTTGGCGATCTTGTAGCCGTTCAGGTGCAGGATCGGCAACACGATGCCGTCGGGCCTGGGGTTGATCAGCTTGTTCGACTGCCACGAGGTCGCCAGGGCACCCGTTTCGGCCTCGCCATCGCCCACCACGGCCACGGCCAGCAAGCTGGGGTTATCCATGACGGCACCGAATGCATGCGACAGGGTGTAGCCCAGCTCGCCGCCCTCGTGGATGGAACCGGGGGTCTCGGGCGCAAAGTGGCTCGGAATGCCTCCCGGATAGGAGAACTGGCGGAAGAACTTCTGAAGGCCCGCCTCGTCATCGGTGATGTCGGGGCGGATCTCGCGATAGGTCCCGTCGAGCAGGGACTGCGCCGTGCCGGCAGGGCCGCCATGGCCGGGGCCCATGAGGAAGATCGTGTTCTGCTGATGGTCGGCGATGAGACGGTTGACGTGGCCGAACAGGAAGTTGATGCCCGGCGTGGTGCCCCAATGCCCCACGAGGCGGTATTTTACGTCTGCGCGGCAAAAGTCGCGCGTCTCGCCGGTCTTCTCATCCACCCAGTCCGGCCGCATGAGCGGGTTCGAGCGCAGGTAGATCTGCCCCACGGACAGGTAATTGGCGGCGCGCCAGTACTTGTCCACGCCGGTGAGCGCCTGCTCGCTCACGGGCCGATCGAGCTTTTTCCAAGGGGTTCCGAAGACGGGCTGGGTCATGTCCGTTCCTTTCGACATGCATCGCACGCGCTGTTGGCAATTGGATGTTGCGACCACTCTAAGCGATAAATCGTTTTATCATCATACGCTAAAACGTTTTTTCACAAAATGTTGACGATTGCACCGGAATGCCTGCCATACAAGGCGGCAAACCCCGATGGAGCCGCGTCTGCATCTAGTTGTCGCTACCGTTTGCCTCCGCCACGCTCGCCTGCACCACCAGCCTGGGATCGAGCACGCGGTCCTCGAAGCAGCGATCGTATCCTTCATGCGCTGCGCCCGCGGCCGCCTCCCCCGTTGCGGAGTCGCGGCGTATCAAGCGCGCGCGCCCGTCGTCGGCCGCAGCCGGTGTGACGCCGCGCTCCACCCGGTCGAGCAGCACCTCGAGCGCGTGCTCGGCAAGCTCGGACACGTTCTGCTCGATCGCCGTCAACGCCGGCTCGAACAGGGCGTCGGTGGCGGAGTTGTCGTAGCTCACCAGCGAGTAGTCGCGCGGGACGCGCTTGCCGTGGGCATACAGGCACTTGAGCGCCCCCAAGGCGATGTTGTCCGAGCTGGCGAAGATGCCCGTGGCATCCGTTGCCAGCACGCCCTCGGCCGCCCGGGCGCCATCGGGAATGTAGTAATCGCTCTCGAACACCAAACGCTCATCGGGCTCGATGCCATGTTCGCGCAACGCGCGACGGTATCCGCGCAGGCGCCCACGCCCCGTATGCGAGGACGTGTTGACCAGGCACGCGATCGCACGGTGGCCGTGCTCGAGCAGGCAGCTCGTGGCAAGATAGCCGCCCAACTCGCTGTTGAAGCGCACCCGGTCGCACTGCACGCCCTCGATAAAGCGGTCCACCATCACCAGCGGCACTGGGAGGCTCGACAGGCTGTCCACCAGCTGCTCGTCGGCATCGAGCTCATGGGCCGTCACCAGGAACAGGCCGTCCACGCCGCGATTGACCAGCAGGCGGATGAGCTCGTCCTCGTGCTCGACCGAAACATCGGAATTCATGATGAACAGCGCGTACCCGCGCTCGCGGCAACGCAGCTCGAGGTTGCGCGCCAACGAGGAGAAGAATCGGCTCTCGATATTGGGCACGATGAGGCCGAGCGTATGGGACTGCTGCGTGACCAGGCTGCGCGCGATCTGATTGGGAACGTAGTGCATGCGCTCCGCGACCTCTTTGATGCGGCGGCGGTTCTCGGCCGAGATACGGCAGGGCCGATCGTTGAGCACGAGCGAGACCGCCGACGGCGACAAACCGACTTCCTGCGCAATCTGCTTAAGCGTGACCTTTGCCGCCATGATGACCTCCCTGATGCCCTGTGGCTATATTCCCGCACTTATAGAATATGGTCAAACTTTTATCACGCGGAAGGGCGCAACGCGGTGATTGGCCAGCGGCGGCGCCACGTCTGCCCGGTGCCTGCCCAACACCTATTCGAAGTAATGCATCTTGTTGGTGGGGAAAGAGATCGTGACCGCGAAACCCTCACCGGGCGCCGATGCGGCGCGCACGGAAAGGCCCATTTTGTCGCACAGGCTTTTAACCAGGTAGAGCCCCATGCCGGTTGCCCGCTTGCCCACGCGTCCGTTCTCACCGGTAAAACCCCGGTCGAACACGCGCGGGAGATCCGCCTCGCCCACGCCGCGGCCGTTATCGGCCACCGTGAGCTCCACGGCCTCGCTCGACAGGCCCTCGTTGACCAACTTGCCGGAAAACTCGATACGGGGAGCGGACGCACAGGCATACTTCACGCTGTTTTGGATGATCTGCCCCAGCACGAACGTCATCCATTTTTCATCGGTGAACACCGTGAGGGAAAGGTCCTGGAGGACCGGCCGAACATGGGCGACGATCATGGGACGGGAATTGGCCTTGATGGCCGAGGTCACCAGGTCCGCAAGGGCATATGAGCGCACCAGGTAATCGCGGTCGAGCGACTCGGAACGCGCGAAGTAGAGCGCCTGCTCGATATAGCCCTCGACGCGCTGGAGCTCCTCGCCAAGGGCTTCGGTCCGCTCCATGAGCTGGGCCCCGCGCTGATCGGCCGGGGCATCGCGCATCATGTTCTCGAGCATGAGGCTTGCCGCCGCCAGGGGCGACTTCGCCTCGTGCACCCAGGTCTCGACGTACTCGCGATACCCCTCTGCCGTGCGCCTGCTCGCGGCAACGCGGTCGTTTGCGGCCTTGGCCAGGGCGCACACGGCATCGTAGGTAATCTGCCCCTCAAGATAATCCGGTCGGTCGACCATCTCGGCCACCCACAGCGAGCAATCCGATGGGGACGAGCACTCCTCCAATGTGCGGCAAAACGATGCGCGGCGGGCATACTCGCCAACAAGCGACGCCGCGAGCGCCACCACTATCGCCCCCACCACCATAACGATCAACGCCGTGGGAACCGCCGCGACCGCCAGCATGAATGCGCTGAGCACGGATGTCGCCGTAAAGGCCGCCACCTGCGGCCAGGAGGAACGAACGTATGCTGCAAACGACATGGCGCTTCCTATACCGAATAACCGCGACCGCGGTGCGTTGTGAGATACCCGGTGACGCCGATCTTCTCGAGCGTCCCCCGGAGCCTGTTGATGTTGACCGTGAGCGTGTTGTCATCGATGAAGGCGTCGGAGTCCCACAGGTCGCGCATGATAGCCTCGCGGCTCACGATGGCGCCCGCCCGGCTCATGAGCAGGGAGAGGATCCGCAGCTCGTTTTTGGTCAGCTCGATCTGGCCGCCGTCAGCCGACGCCATCGAGCGGGACAGGTCGAGCGTGAGGCCGTTGTGCTCCAAGATGCGCCCGGTGTCCGCCGCGCCCTGCACCCGGCGCAGCAGTGCCTGGATGCGGGCGACGAGCACCCGCGAGCTATACGGCTTGGAAACGAAATCGTCGGCCCCCATGGTCATGCTCATGACCTCGTCGACTTCCGTCACGCGCGAGGTGAGCACCACGATCGGCACATCCGAGCGCTGCCGCAGCTCCCGACAGAGCAGCTGCCCGTCGGTCCCCGGCAGCGTGAGGTCGAGCAGCACCAGGTCCGCCTGCGCGGCAAGGACATCCTCGGCCACATGGTCGAACGCCAGGCAATACGACACCTCGTACCCCTGTCTCTCGAGCATCTCGATCAATTCGTTCCTGATCGAGGCATCGTCTTCCACCACGAATATCCGTGCCATGGCACCTCCTGCTCCGTGCAACGCCCGCACTCGATACCAGCATTATCCCCACAAGTTCGATGTTCTCACGGTAACTTTACGCACGCGTGCAAAAGACATGTGGCGGGCGTGCTAGAATCTGCGAGCATTCAAACGAAAACCGAAGAGGAGACCCATGGCACAGTCGCTCGACAACCTTACCCATCGCGCGCTCGAACTGGCGCGCCATGCCATCGTCCGCCGCATCATCACGGCGATCGCGGTCACGGTTTCGGCGCTGCTGCAGACGTTCCTCATCCAGGCCTTCGTGGAGCCGGCCAACCTGCTCCCCAGCGGCTTTACCGGCATCGCCGTCCTGGTCAACCAGATCACCTCGCTCGGAGGCATCCATATCTCAACGTCGTTGGGCATGCTGCTGCTCAACGTGCCCGTGGCACTCATGTGCTGGAACGGCATCAGCAGGCGCTTCGTGCTGTTCTCGATGCTGCAGGTCGTCCTGTCCTCGGCGTTCCTCAACATCTTCCACTTCGAACCTTTGCTGGGCGACAAGATCATGCTCGTCATCTTCGGTGGCTTCATCTCCGGCCTGTCCATCGCCATCGCGCTGAAGGCCGGCGCCTCCACGGGCGGCACCGACTTCGTGGCGCTCTGGGTTTCCAACCGCACCGGCAAGACCATCTGGGGCTTCATCTTCGCCTTCAACTGCCTGCTGCTGGTGATCTTCGGCGCGCTGTTCGGCTGGGACAACGCCGCGTATTCCATCGTGTTCCAGTTCATCGCCACCAAGTGCATCGACAGCTTCTACCACCGCTACGACCGCGTGACGCTGCAGATAACCACCCGCCGCGCCAACGAGGTGATGGACGCCTATATCGAGCAGTTCCAGCACGGCATTTCCTGCGCCGAGGTCATTGGCGGGTACAGCCGCGAGAAGATGTTCTTGCTGCACACCGTGGTCTCCACGTACGAGAGCGAGGATATCATCCGCCTGGTATGCGAGGTCGACCCGGGCGCCGTGATCAACATCTTCCATACCGACAACTTTGTGGGCGGCTTTTGGCATGCGCCCGCCGACGAGCCCATGCCGCGCCAGGTCCCCGACCCCGACAAGCCGGCCCGTACCGCCGCACGCCGGCAACTCAAAGACAACGACCTGATCGACGACGGCCGTTAATCGTCGTTCGCGTCGTTCGATACGAACAGGACGTAGGTTACGCCCGCGAACACCATGGGCAACCAAAACAGGTTGAGCGGATCGGACAGATCCGTCCACTGGCGGTTGCCGATCGCATAGGCAGCCCAGTACCAGATAAAAGAGACGAAGGCTGAGCCGACGAGCATCGGGGCCCATAGGTGTCGGCGCGAGGACGGTCGCGACGACTCTGTTGACGATGCGGCATCCGCCGCCTCGCTACGGGCCATATCGCGGGGAGCCTCACCCGCGGGACCCGTACCGTCCGCGCAACCGCCGCCGGAGCCTTGCCTATCCCGACCCGTCGTTGCCTCCCGCTCGGAATAGGCTATATCCCCTCGAACCAGCTCGTCCATCGAACAATCGAACGCATCGCATATGGAGACGATTTTCTCGACTTCCGGGTACGACTTGTCCGCCTCCCATTTGGCAACTGCCTGACGACTCACGCCCATCATGGCGGCGAGCTGCTCTTGGGTGACGCCCCGACGAGCGCGCAACGATTTCAAATTGCTTCCGAATGTCATAGCCGTCCCCCGTTGGACTCGATGGCGCCAATGAACCGCCGACCATACGAAATGATCAACGTTTTGGCCAGGGTAGCACGCCCGCGGCGAAATGCTCAACCAACCAGCGGGTGCTTTTATGCGCAACCGCGTATAGCAGAAGTTGCGTACGGGATTCATCGAACCGGGGCGCAATCAAGGCGGATCGTTCACCCGTCAGGAGGCGGAAGCCGCTCTGGGAGCCGGCAGGGACATGACAGTGAAGCTCATCAACGGCCTGCTCGAGTCGGGTCAGCCGGAAAAACCGGTAAAGCACGCGCGACGCGGTACCACGTGGCGGGATAGGGGCCATCGCCTGACCCCTATCCCGCCGGCACTCTTTAATCGTCATCACCGCTTGCGCCCAGCTGCGTCAAAATGCCAAGGGCGGCCTGCACCACGCCGACTCCGCCCGATGCCTGATCGGCATTGATACCACGGCCCAGGCCGCTCCCCGCGCCGGCCCCCGCCTTGTAGGGAACCGTGAACTTGCGCGTTTTGGGGAAGTTGATCGCGCCCAGCTTGCTGCGCAGATCGAATGCAACATCCTTGGGGACGTCAACGCCCTGGAAGGTGAGCTTGCCTGCCACCAGCACGATACTGTCGAGCCCGAGCCTGTCGGCACGAATACGGATGCGCGCGCGATCGAAGAGGTTGCGCGCGGCCTCGGGTAGCTCCCCGAACTCCTCCTCGCATTGCTCCTGCGCGACATCGACTGCTTCGAGGGTATCCGCGGCAGCGACCTTTCGATACACCAGCACGCGTCTGTCGACCGCGGGGCAATACTCCTCGTCCAGATAGAAGTCCGCCGGAAGATTGATCGCAACGGTCGCCTGCTCGACATCGGCATCGGAATCGCCGCGCGCCTCGTCCACGGCCTGCCCGAGCATCTGCGTAAACAGATCGAAGCCAACGCTTGAGAGATTGCCGTGCTGCTCGGCGCCCACCAGCGAGCCGGCGCCGCGAATCTCGAGGTCGCGCATGGCGATGCGCATACCGCTTCCCAGCTCCTGGAACTCATTGAGTGCCGTTAGGCGCGCGGTGGCCTCCTCGGTCAGCGGCAGCTCGCCCGGGAACATGAAGTAGGCATACGCCTGTGTGGCGGAACGGCCCACGCGACCCTTGAGCTGATAGAGCTGAGCCAGGCCCAAGCGCTGGGAATCTTCGATGATCAGGGTGTTGGCGTGCGCGTTGTCGATGCCGCTCTCCACGATGGTCGTTGCGATGAGCACATCGATCTCCTTCATGGAGAATTGGATCATGACGTCCTCGACCTCGCGCGGGCTCATCTTGCCGTGCGCCACACCGATACGCGCCTCGGGCGCGGCCTCATGCACGCGCTCGACCGCGTCATCGATCGTCTTCACGCGATTCGAGACGTAATAGACCTGACCCCCGCGCCCCATCTCAAAACGGATCGCAGCGCTCACCACATCGGGATCGTACTCCCCCACGTGCACCTCGACCGGACGGCGCCCCGTAGGCGGCGTGGTGATGAGGCTCATATCGCGCACGCCGCTCATGGCCATCTGCATGGTACGCGGAATGGGCGTTGCCGAAAGCGTGAGCACGTCGATCTGCTCGCGCAGGTTCTTGAGCTGCTCCTTATGCTGCACGCCGAAACGCTGCTCCTCGTCGATGATCACGAGACCCAGGTCGTGGGGGTTAACGTCAGAGGACAGCAGGCGGTGTGTTCCTATCAGCACATCGACCCTGCCTTCCGCAAAGGCGGCAAGCGCGCGGCGCTGCTGCGCCGGGGTGCGGAAACGGGAAAGGACGTCGACCTCCACGCCAAAGGGCGCGAATCGCTCCAAAAACGTCTCATAGTGCTGCTGGGCCAAAATGGTGGTGGGGCATAGGACCATTACCTGACGGCCGCTGTCGACGCATTTGAACGCCGCGCGCAAAGCAACCTCGGTCTTGCCAAAGCCAACATCACCGCACAGCAACCGGTCCATGGGCTTGGTCGACTCCATGTCGCCCTTGATGTCGGCTATGGCATCGAGCTGGTCGCGCGTCTCATCGTACGGGAAGCTCTCCTCCATCTCGATCTGGGCCGGCGAGTCGGGCCCAAAGGCGAAGCCCGCGATAGACGAACGTCTCGTATACAGGTCAACCAGGTCAAAGGCCAGCTTCTTGGCGCTCTTGCGCGCCTTATTCGTGGCTCGCGTCCAGTCGGCCGTGTTCAGACGGGTCAGGCGCGGGTTCGCCCCATCGGGACCCACGTAACGCGTGATGCGATCAACCTGCTCAAGGGGAACGTACAGCTTGTCCTCGTTGGCGTATTCGAGCAGGAAGTAATCGCGCTCCCGACCGTCCACCTCGCGGCGGATGATTTGGGAGAACAGCGCGATGCCGTGCGTTGCATGGACAACATAATCCCCCGGTTTGAACGGGAACGTTATCTCGGTTATATCGACGCGGCGATGCGTGCGCCTGTGGCGCGCATCCATGCGAGCGTTGAGGTCCGCCAGGGAAAACACCGCAAGATGCGCAGAGGGGATCACGGTGCCCGAAGGGATGGGGATATCGACAAAGGTCACGCGGCCGCGCGTCAGAGTCGGGACGGTGGGGGCCGCGTCACCGATTGCACGCCCGTTGAGCGCATCAGCCTCGCGCTTCGCCACTGCAGCCAGCTCAACGCGAACGGGATGCGCCGCATCGACCGCACCGGCATTCTCGGGGGCCGCCTGCAGCGATTCCTCGAAGGCGATGCCCTCATCCGTAAAGCTCAGCTCCATGGACTCGCGCGCACCGCGGTCGGGGATAGCGAACACGCAGGCATATTTGCTGTTCACGACCTCCTGGATACGGCCGATGAACCTGTTGTCCGAACCCGCGAGCGACGGCTGCTCCACCTTAAGCTCCGCGGTCACGGCCCCGCCCGCACGGATGAGGCTCACGTAGTTCAAACGCTGCTGGCGACCGAAATCCAACTCCTGGGGACGCACGTACAGCCCGTCGAGGCGAGCGATCTTGGCCTCCCCGGCCCGGCGCTCAAGGTCCTCGTATGCGCGGGCGCAATCATCGAACAGCGAGCGCGGCTCCGCCAGAATAACCAGCGCGTCGGAGCTAACGTGGGCGAGCGGGCTCACCGTCCCGTCATACAGCAGCGGAAGGAAGCGCTCCAGCTCGGGGATGACCACACGCGCCTGCACCATCTCCAGCATGGCCGCGATCTCGCTGTCCTCCTTTGCGGAAAGATACAGCGTCTTGCTGATGCGCGCCACGGCATCGTCCGTCAGCGCGAGCTCGCGGACCGGGTAGATATCGATCGAATCGTCGTCGCCGATCGTCTGACCCGTACTGGCCACCATGCGGCGGATGCGGTCGATCTCGTCGCCGAAGAACTCCAGGCGAACCGGCGAGGCGGCCTGGGCGGGATATACGTCCACCGCATCGCCGTGCACGCGGAACAAACCCGGTGCATCGGCCTCGTCGGAGCGCGTGTACCCCATGCCCACCAGCAACTCCGGCACATGCTCGAACGCGATCTCCTGGCCCACGGCAAACGTGGTCGACTGCCAATACCGGCTCTCCACCGGCGGGACGCAGCGCAGCAAAGCACGCGCCGATGCCACCATGATGCAGTTTTCTCCGCGCGCGATCCGACCCAAAGCGGCGCAGCGCGTCGCGACCACCGCATCGTCGGGCTGCTCGCTTTTCCAGGGATAGTCCTTGCGCTCCGGGAATCGCGCCACATGCTCCACGCCCACATAGGCGGCAAATGTCCTGGCAGCGCGGTCGGCCGCCTCCTCTCCTGAAACGATATAGACCGTCGGTCGCGGGCGCCGGGCGAACTGCGCGGCTGCGACCAGGGGGCGCGCGGACTGCGAAACGGCCAGCGTCGCATCCTGTCCCTCGTCGAGGGCGGTCTCGATCGCCTGGAGGGACTCATCGGTATACAGTTGCGCGGCTATGCGATGAATGAGCATATGAACGTTCTTCCTACCAAGAAAAGCGGGACGGGCTACAGCTTTGCGCTCGGGCAGATATCGTTAAGCGGGCAGTCGGGGCAGCGCGGGCTGCGGGCGTCGCATATCTCCCTTCCGAGCATGATCCACTGATGGTTGACATCGTTCCAGTACTCGCGGGGCAAGATCTTCAAAAGATCCTGCTCCGTCTTCAGCGGTTCCTTCTCATGCGTTTTCGGCGAGAGCTTGAGCCGATGGGCGATGCGGTTCACATGCGTATCGACCGCGATCCCCTCCACGATGCCGAAACTCACGTTCAGCACGATGTTGGCCGTCTTGCGCCCCACACCGGGAAGCTTCACCAGCTCCTTCATGGTCGAGGGGACCTCTCCCCCATAGTCGGCCACGATCATCTGTGCGGCCTCGACGCAGTGCTTCGCCTTCGTTTTGTAGAACCCCAGCGATTTGATCACCTCGGCGACCTCGGCGGGCGTCGCGCTCGCCATCGCCTCCGGCGTCGGCCACTTCTCGAACAGGCGCGGCGTCACCTTGTTCACCTGCGCATCGGTCGTTTGCGCCGAGAGCAGCACCGATATCACCAAACGAAACGGATTCGTGTGATCCAAGAAGCACTCTACCGGCCCGTACCTGCGGTTCAGGCGCTCGCATACCTCGATGGCCCGCTCGCGCTTGGCGGCGTTCGTCTCACGCGGCATTACAGCTCACCCCCGTCGTCGAACACGACCTCATCATCGGCATCCGCAAACCCAAGCAGCTCGGCCGCCTCGGCATCGTCTTCCAGCGCGGTCACATCCCTCAGCTTGCGCTCGAGCACGTTGGTTCGCGTGTTGATGATCCCGTCTACGGTCTTGCCCGCCGTCTCGATCTGCTTGCGCGCGCGGCGGAGCTCAGCCTGATACTTGGGCAGCTCCGCCTTTACCGCGGCAAGCACTTTTTGGATCTCGTCCGCTCGGCGCTGGAACGCAAACGTCTGGTAGCTCATCTGCAGGCTGTTGAGCAGCGCCGCCATCGTTGAAGGTCCAGCGATGTTGACCTGATAATCTCGCTGCAGCTCCTCGATCAGCCCCGGACGATCAACCACCTCGGCGTATAGTCCCTCGAATGGCAGGAACATGATTCCAAAGTTCGTGGTCGCCGGCACGCTCAGGTACTTCTCGGAGATATCTTTCGCCTCGCGCTTGATAACCTGTTCGAGCGCACGCCGGGCAGCCGCGATACCGTCGGCATCCCCCGTATCCATAGCGGCGCGCAGGCGCTCGTACGTATCCCCGGGAAACTTCGAGTCGATGGGGAGCCAAACGCAATCGCCGCCCTCGACCGGCAGCTTGACCGCATATTCCACGCGTTCGGAGCTGCCGGGCTTGGTCGCCACGTTCTCCTCGTATTGCTCCGGCGCCATGATCTCGCGAAGAATCGCACCCAGCTGCACCTCGCCCAAGATACCGCGCGTCTTCACGTTCGTGAGCACGCGCTTCAGGTCCCCCACGCCCTGGGCGATATTCTGCATATCCCCCAAACCGCGATACACGGCCTCGAGCTGATCGCTCACCTGCTTGAACGATGCACCCAGGCGATCGTTAAGCGTCTGGGCGAGCCTCTCGTCCACCGTGGCGCGAATCGTGTCGAGCTGACGGTCCACCCCCTCGCGCATGTAGTCCAAGCGCTGGTTCGTCTCCTTGCGCGATGTATCCGCCTTCTCCGCCCCGGCATTGACCGTGCGGACAACTTCTTCATGATGCTGCTGTTCCAACACTGATGCGTTCGACACCTGCATGGATACCCCGTGGATCGACACCGCGAGCTGGTTGAGCGCGGCATTGGCCGCACCCTGGGATTCGCTCACCCTGTCGATCGCCTCCTTCGTGCCGGAGCCACATGCCGCCAGCTCATCAAGCGCTCGATAGGCCCTGAACGCATACACCGCCGCGAAGGCGGCGCAAACCGCAGCGACGACCGCCGCAAAGACAACCAGCGTCTCGACCATTGCATCCACCAATCAGATCATCTTATCCGTGCATGTCATTATACGGACCCAGCAGGCATTGCACGCGCGCGGATACGCCCTCCTCGCAACGTATCGAACGTAAATCGGCGGCGCGCGGTCCCCGACACCCGAGCTACGCATGCCGCGATGCCTCGATGTACCCGAAGATGCCGGAAACGAGGTCGCCCAACGCCTCTGCCACCTGCTCGGGTGTGGCGCCACGGGCGATCAGCGTTCCCACGTACGCGATAAAGAACACGGCAACGAGGATCAGCGGCACGGACAGGGCGAAAAGCACCGCGCGGACCACGCTCCATATGGCCTTCGACCTCGATCGCCGCGCCTCATAAACAAGCTCCTTGCGGTATTCACCGTTAGAGGAGCGCTTGGAATCGGGCTCATCCAGATCGAGCTCCTCGACGACATACCGCGATACCGCGGGACCACCGTGGCCGCGGCCGCCGCATGCCGACACATCCCCGGTGGACGCATAGAGGGCGTCCTCGATATTGACCGCGGGCTGCGCAGCCTGCGGCATGTTCGATCGTTCCGCGATCCGCTGCGGCGTCTCGATGAACAGATCCATCAAACGTACCTCCCACCTGAAGGCACGCACAAAGGAAGAGACCCTATCTTGCCCGCCGGGGCAATGAAGGTCAAGAACGAGCTCGCTACAAAGCAAAAAATGGAGCCGAAACTCCATTTTTAGCTCTCTACCTGCGGATTAGTCTAACAGGAATCAAACAAGGCACGCGGACACGCATACGGTCGAACCCATAGGGGAGACACGGGGTCGCCCCGCCATCAAGCCGCAGATCACGCATCGGCGGCGTCCTCGCCGCCTCTTGCTAAACGGCGATAGGTATCCTCGCGCACCAGCGTATAGACAACGGAGGCAAGCGGAATGAAGAACACGATGCCCACGACACCGAACAGCTTGCCGCCGATCAGAGCGGCCACGAGCGTCCACATGGGCGCCAGACCCACCGAGCCGCCCACAACGCGCGGGTAGATGAACTGGTTCTCGATGAACTGCGTCACCAGATACACCACCACGCAGATGATCACCTTCTGCGGAGCCACCAAGAGCGTGAGCACGGCGGCGGCGGCGCAAGAGAGCGCGGCGCCGATATACGGAACGAACGCGCATAACCCCGTAAGGTACGCGGTGAGGCCCGCATAGGGAAGCCTGAACAGCTTAAACGAGCAGTACATGAGACATCCCAGGATGATAGCCTCGACGAACTGGCCCGACAGGAATTTGGCGTACGTCTCGTTTACCAGATTGCACACGTAGCGCCACTTGTACACCACGCGCTCGGGCAGATGGGCCATGGCAAGCATGAGCGCCTGGCGGCAGAAGTTGTGCTTACCCAGCAGCAGGTACACGGCGATAACCAGTCCCAAGGCAGCGCTGCCCACCAACGTCACGGTATTGGTTGCGATATGCACCGCCGAGCCCATAAGCGAGGGCATGGACGTCGACAGGTTGCCGATATCGAATGACTGAAGCTGCTTGGTGAGCCCCGTCACATCCAAACCCTGGTCGGCGGCGAACTCGATCCACTCGGGCAGGCGCTCCTGCACCAGCGGGATGATGCTGCGCACCGAGCTCACCAGCTCGGGGATCACCAGCGCAACCGCCATGGTGAACGCCAGGGCGATGCCCGCCAACGTGAGCAGCAGGCTCACCACGCGCACGGGGACAACCGGCAGCTTTTTGCCCAACTTCTTCCCCAACTGCATGAACATGCGCTCGAACCCGGACATGGGAACATTGAGCACGAATGCGAACAGCGCGCCCATGAGCAGAGGCATGAGAAGTTGGCACACCCCGGCCACAGCACCCCACACGGCCGGCAGATGCGTTGCGCCCACAAACAGCAATACGCCGAATGCGATCAGGATCATCGCATCTTTCAATTCCGGTTTGCCATGCACAGCCGTGCTCCCATCTAGCCTTGCGCCACCGCGCGCACGAAGGCGCGCTGGGCGACCTGATCGTAATTCTTATATAGTGCGTCGAATCGTCCGCTATACCCCTGCTGCCAAGGCTTTTCACGACCGCAGAAATGCAAGATGGACGTATTCGCCATCACCCACTGCATGGTGCTCGAACCCATGGTCCTCAAATAGTAGTCGGCATATTTACGCGCATCGTAGTTCCACAGCACGTCCTTGACCGCCAGGGTATAGCAACCGTACAGCGCGTTGAACAGATCCTGATCGGGGAACAGGATGCTGTACTCGTGGTCTTGCGCGTATTCCAGCAGCTCGCTTGGAACGATCACCTTGCGCGCGGCCTCGGCATCCATAAGGATGACACCCGTGTTGAAATACTGGTGATCGGTATCCAAGCGAACCTTGTTGAGCGCCGTGGCCGGATGGACCGCGTCCAGGTGCGAGGCGGCGGCAAACGCGTTGCCCTCCAGGTCTATCTCCCAAAGTGCGCGCAGCGGATTGATCACCAGGATATCGGGGTCGAGGTACAAGAGCCTTGAATGGGCCTCGGTGATCATGCGCGGGGCGAACATGCGGTAGTACATCTCCTGCGGATACCGTTTGCTCGACCGGGCCTCCTCAAAGGCCTCGCGATCGACCGTCACCGCATCGAACCGCATCCCCAGCAGGCTGCAATAGGAGTCCAGCTCCTCCAGCGCCCGGGCACCGACCGTTGAGTGCAACAGCCAGAGCCTGAACCGCTCGCCCGGATTGTTGATGACAACGGACATGAGCATAGTGCGCAGCGGCGGCATGTAGTTCTCATCGCAGCAAACCACAAGCTCGATCGTATCCGTCATGCACGGTCCTCCAAACCAAAGCGACACGTAGGCTCATTATGCCCAATAGCGACCAGCGTATGCGACCGCACAGAAACGGGGACGGAAGTGCTTGCACGCGGATCGCCTTGACCGGGCCCGCGGCAAGATCCTCCGTCCCGCAATAACCCTACCAGCAGGCAGGTGGTTCAATTAATAGTTAACGACCTGCTCCTCGAAGTAGCTCTTGGGGTGAGCGCACACCGGGCAGACCTCGGGTGCCTCGGGGCCAACATGCAGATGCCCGCAGTTGAGGCACTTCCACACCTTCACGCCCTCGCGCTTGAACACCTCGCCGCTCTCCACACGCTCGACCAGCTTGTTGTAGCGCTCCTCATGAGCCTTCTCCACGGCCCCCACGCCGCGGAACTTGGCCGCGATGTCCTTGAAGCCCTCCTCCTCGGCGGTCTTGGCAAAGTCCTCGTACATCTCGGTCCACTCGTAGTGCTCGCCCGAGGCGGCATCCTTGAGGTTGTCGAGGGTAGAGGGCATATCCCCACCATGGAGCGCCTTGAACCAGAGCTTGGCGTGCTCGGACTCATTCTGCGCCGTCTCGGAGAAGATGTTGGAGATCTGAACGTAGCCGTCCTTCTTGGCCTTGGAGGCGTAGTAACGGTACTTGGTGTGAGCCTGGGACTCGCCGGCAAATGCGGCCTCGAGGTTCTTCTTGGTTTGAGAGTTCTCGAAATCCATGGGATCCTCCTTGGTTGGTGCGATATGCACAACGGAACGCCCGCGCACCACGCGGCCGCACCTATGCAATACCTACCCCGTTTGCCCCACGCCTACACGGGCGAGCTAGACGATCCTCCAAGCGCCATCTTCGCGGCAACAGAAGCCCTCGCGCCCAAGGTCCTCCAGGATCGATGCAGCCAGGGCCTCGTCAACCGACGGCCTGCCGGCGGCGAGCTCGACCTCGCTCAGCCGCATGGACACGGCACCCGTCGTTACCCCGGCCATCCCCTGCGCCTGCGCCTCGAGCAGCATGCGCACGGCCTCGGCGCGCTTTTGACGGCGCGAGCCCTCGAACTTCGACTGGCGCGTATAGGCCTTTGCGCGGCGCGAGGGGTTGGGGACGGTCTTTTTAAGGTATGCGCCGTAATCGAGCATCGCGTAATACCAGGCGCGCGGGGTGTCCCGGGCATCCTGAGGATCGGCAAAACGGCCGGCTAGCTGCAGCCGGACGGTGGCCTCGTCGGCCTCATCTGTGCACACGGCGGCCGGACAGGTCGCCTCCACGATGGGCGTGAGCTCTTTGTCGGACACCTCCGACGCATCGGGAAACAGATGGTGCAGGACCACCGTGCGCACGTTCGTCTCCAGATAGACCCCGGGAAGGTCGAAGGCAAACGAGCGTATCCCCTGCGCGGTAGCCGGACCGATCCCGGGCAGCGCCACCAGTTCCTTCACCGAGCGGGGAAATGCGCCATCGTACTCCTGCGCGATGGTCTCGGCCGCCTTTTTAAGCGACAGCGCACGGCGGTTGTACCCCATCCCCTGCCAGGCGGCCAGCACATCCGACACCGGGGCCGCGGCAAGATCGCCCACCGTGGGGAACCGGTCGAGCCACTCCTGCCAGCGGGTTTCGACGCGCGCCACCTGGGTCTGCTGGAGCATGACCTCAGACAGCCAGATCTTATATGGGTCGCGCGTGCGCCGCCACGGAAGGTCGCGATACAAACGGACCCCTTCCGAGCGCACGAGCGAGCGAAAGGGGTCGTTATGCATGGCTATTCTCCCTTGCAGCCGCCGCAGCAGGCATACTCGGCAAAGCGCTCACGATCGGCGAACTTGGGATCGACAGCCGGCGCCGTGCGCTTGTTCACGACGTCATCCAGCGTGATGGAATCCAGGTAGCTGTGCATAAGCGCCTGGGCGCCCATCCAGATGGAGTGGTAGCAGCAGCCGTCCATGCGCGGGCAGACGCCATCCTCGGCCGTGCAGTCGTTCATGACGAGCGGACCTTGCACCGCCTCGACGATCTGGCGAATGGTCACCTCGGACGGATCGACCTTGAGGCGCATGCCGCCGTGGACGCCGCGCAGGCTCTCAACGATCCCCGCTTGCACCAAACCGTGCTGAATGGAACGCGCAAAGGAGTACGGAACGTCAACCTGCTCGGCGGCGGTACGCACGGACAGCAGGCCGTCCTCCCCGCTCACCAGCATGGAGAGCATGCGCAGGGCATAGTCGGTCTTCCTCGAGATGTCCATCTCTACTCCTCGAACTATCATAGGGCGGAGGTGCCGCCCGAATAATCTTTGCAGGGTGCAACTATAACGCATCGGGCGAGTAAAATTATGGCTCGCAACTAGCATTTTAAAAAAGACCTATGAGGTAACAGAATATATGCAAAAACAAAAGCCCCGCACGTGGCGGGGCTTAAAGCATTCGATGGCGGGAAGTACGGGGCTCGAACCCGCGACCTCCGACGTGACAGGCCGGCGCTCTAACCAAACTGAGCTAACTCCCCATCGGATAGGCAGCAACGCGTGCTGCGAGAGCTAGTATACACAGAAACACGCACGATACGAAGTGTAAAACTCGTGGAGAACCAGAAAGCGCAAGCTGCCGATCATGGCACGTGGACGAGGGGCAGCGATCATCCAGTCGTGCGCAAACAAAAAGCCCCGCACGGGACGGGGCTTAAAGCATTCGATGGCGGGAAGTACGGGGCTCGAACCCGCGACCTCCGACGTGACAGGCCGGCGCTCTAACCAAACTGAGCTAACTCCCCATCGGATAGGCAGCAACGCGTGCTGCGTGAGCTAGTATACACAGAACGCGACATATTGTGCAATAACAAAATCGGAAATATTTTTACAGATCGATAATTTCCGATGAGGTCACCTGGCCGTCCTCGACCATGAGTCGGGCGATGGTGGGCCCGCGGTACCCCCGGGGAAACGTTGCGGATCCGGGATTGACAACCAGGCACCTGTCCATATGCTCGATATTCGCCACATGCGTATGGCCGCACACGCCCACATCGCAAGCACCCAGCGGCAGATCCTCGCGATAGTGCGACACGGCAAAACGCAGGCCCTCATATGCGAACACGGTCACGCGCTGAACCGCGTCGCCATAATCGAAATAATGGTCGTTGTTGCCCAGGCAGGCTTTGACCATGGGAGCCGAGGCCTCGAGCTCGGCCCAATCCGCCTCGGACGTGATATCGCCCGCATGGACGAGCAGGTCGCAGCCCTCGATGGCGGCGCGCAAGGCAGGGGAAATGTGCCCGTGCGTATCGGATACGATGTCGACTCGCTTTGCCATTAGAGATTCAGCGCCTTCTTCAGCGGGACCACACGACGGCGGGACACGGGAATGCGCTCCTCAACGCCCGAAACGCCCAACTGGATGGCACCGGAGGGAATCGTCTCGACGTCCTCGACGTTGGCCAGGTTGACAATATAGCGACGGTGCACGCGGAAAAAGCCGAACTCCCCGAGCTTGCTCTCAAACTGGGCGAGCGAGGTCGTGGACAGGTAGCGGTCGTCCTCGGTATAGATGCAGGAGTAGTCGTCCTTCGCCATGATGAAGCGGATCTGGTCGACGGGGATGAGAACCTTGCGCCCACCCTTTTCCACGGGGATACGTTCGATGTTGGTTGACTTGGCGGGCTCCGCAACCGGCTTGGTGCGCGCGAGGACCTTCTCGATCGCGCGATCGAGACGGGCCTCCTCCACCGGCTTCATGAGATAGTCGACGGCATCCACGTCAAACGCCTCGACCGCGTGGTCGCTATAGGCGGTGACGAACACGATCGCGGGGGGATTCTTCAGCTTGTGCAGTGCCTCGGCCAGCTGCAGGCCGGAGGCACCCGGCATGGAGATGTCCAAGAACACGACGTCCGCCCGCGTCTCCATCAGCATGCCGATGGCCGAGCGAACGCTCGAAGCCTCGGTGATTGAGCCGATCTTTCCCGTCTGCTCGAGCAGGAACTTCAGCTCGGAGCGGGCGGGAGCCTCGTCATCAACGATCATCGCACGTAGCATAGCAGCAATACCTTTCGAACTCGTTCGCGCTTTGACCCCACCGGGCGCGCGCTAGGCGAAAGCGCCCGAACTTTCATTCTACCCCTCGTCGTACATACTTCCCTCAAGATCGAGATGCAATACGATGGTCGTCCCCTTGCCGGGTGCAGATTCCACGCGGGTACGCGATCTCGGCCCGTAGAAACGCTTGATGCGCTCGGAGATATTTCGCATGGCGACGCCCGCGCCGCCGCCCTGCGGAGCGCTGGTGTCGGGAGCCTTGGCCGCGGAATCGAACAAGCGCATGGCGGTCGCCTCGTCCATTCCCTCGCCGTCGTCGGCCACCTCGATATCGACTGCGTGCCCACCGGCGCGGCGTACGGTCACGTTGATATGCAGGGGCCCCTCGTCGGGCATGGCGTGCCGCACCGCGTTCTCCACCAGCGGCTGGATAACAAAAGCCGGGACCTGGACATCCTCCACGTCCTCGCCGATATCCATCCGCTCGATGATGCGGTCCTCGCCGAAGCGCGCCTTCTCGAACTTGAGGTAGCGCTCGGTTTGGGCGACCTCGCGGCGCACCGGGATGAGCGAGCCGGAATTGTCGAGCGTGGCGCGGTAGAACGCCGCGAACTCGCGCAGCAACTCACGTGCGCGCAGCGGCTCCGTGCGCGTAAGCGCCGCGATGGTATTGAGCGTGTTGAACAGGAAATGCGGATTGATCTGGGCCTGCAGCGCACGAACCTCCGCGCGAGCGGCGAGCTCGGCTTGGCGCTCGAGCTCGTGGATGGCGAGCTGCGTGGAGAGCAGCTCGGCAAAACCCGAAGCCAATGCGTACTGGGTGCGGTTCACGTGACGGGGCGAACGATAATAGAACTTGAGCGTGCCGACGGCCTTGCCGCGGATCTTGAGCGGGGCGATGATGCCCGCCGGGATATGACGGCTCTTGCCCGCCTCGCCGCGCACGTCCACGGCGCTCGTGAACGACTGCACGATGCCGTGATCGACCACGTATTTGGTTGCCGGGGTATGAATGGGGGACCCAGGCGGAAAGTCGTCCGCGAAATCGCCCACGCACGCCAGCACCTGCGACTCGTCGGTCACGGCGATCGTCATGGCGCGCGTCTCGGGAAGCAGCCTGCGGCAGATATGCTCGGCGCTCTCGCGCGTGAGCCCGTCGCGAATGTCCTCGAGCATCTCCGAAGCGATGGACAGAGTCTGCTCGGTGTACTGGGAGCGCAAGGTATCGGGACTCAGGCACAGATAGGCGAAGATGAACAGGAGGATGATGACGAGCACCGTTCCCAGCATGGCCATGCCGGAATCGATCCCCATGAACGCCGAGTAGCCGAAGTATGCCGCCAGCGCCAGGGAGCACACCACGGCGGCGGCGCGCAGGACCGCGGCCGAATCCATCAGCCTCGCCCTTGCCTCCTGTTTCACGCGTCGATCATCGGTCTCTTTGCGTTGTTCCGTCATTCCTTCTCCAAGCATGCGCGCAGCTCTGCATCGTTCCATAGGCCATCCATGATACTGGGCCAGAAGCTCTGGAATCGCAAGTAGCTGTTTGCATGTTCGCGCGCGTACCGCTGCGCCTCATCGATACCATGATGCAGGATGTGGCGATAGCCGGCGTGCTCGCGCGTTAAGACGGAGCGGGCGGCGGCCGTCTTGCGCACGCGCTCGTCCAGATCGGAGGAGATCCACGGGCCGGGATAGGGCATGAGCGAAGCCGCCGTCACGGGATTGAGATCGGGGCGCCGCGCCGCGTACTGCAGCTTGGTGCGCTCGTAGTACCAGCGGTACACGTTCTGCATAAAGCGGGACGACTCCTCGACCTGACGCGGCGGAAGGTGCTTCACGACCCACGTGTTGTCAAACCACACGTCCATACCCATCAAGCGCATGTTAAAGAGATAATCCAGGTCCTCGCCGCGGGTGATGAACGGATCGAAGGCCACACGCGTGAACGCACGGGCGTGCAACGCGAAGCAGCCACCGCACACATAGTTGGAGCGCGAGATGCGCGTGGCCTTGAGGGCCCTGCTCATCCAGCGATTGAATTCGATGCGCTTGGTCCACCAGCGGCTTCCCAAACCCATCTTCTTGGTGGTATCGGCCAGGGGCGAACCCTGAGCATTGTAGAAATAGCCAGACTTGGCAAGGATGGGCAGTCCTTGGCGCGTCTCGGCACCCAGGGCATACAGGGCCTTGTCCATAAAGTCCGGAGCCAGGACAACCTCGTCGTCGTCCAAAAAGACCACGGCGTCGTGGCCCAAAATGGCGGCGACCGCCAGCCCCATGTTGCGGATGGCACCGTACCCGCGCAGCGAGATGGTCTCACCCTCCGCCTTGGGCGCCAGCTGGGACACGCGGTCCATGATCGCGGAGGCGTGACGGTCGCATATCAGCAACGTGTCGATAGAGGGGTGCCGGTCCAGCACCGCGCGAACGCGCTTTTCAACAGAACTCGAGGCGCCCTGCGGGCACACCAGCAGCACGACCACGCGCGGGAGCCTGCGGACCTCCTCAAGCGATGCCAGGCAGCGATCGAGCTCAGGGGCGGAGGTATCCGGCGCGGTTGTATGGTCGTAGGCGCCCGGAGAGTTGAGGGAGGCAGTATCGCCCGACCAATACGTTGGAATGACGATAACGGGATTCATGGGGCCTCCTCCCCTGCACGACCGAGAGCCTATGCGTTCCTTGTACCCATCCGCTCGCGTTCATGCCTCACGAAGGGAGTTTTTTCGAGCGATTTGGAGAGCGGAAGCGCCAGTACGTACATGATAACCGCTTCACCCACCGCGGTGGTCACCAAACCAAACAGGTACATGAGCGGCCAGCTGGAATCGAGCGAGATCGAGGTGAACGGGATGGTGTAAAAACCAACGCCCTTGAGCAGCAGGGGCAGATACGCCGGGACGATAAGCGCGTTGGCGATCACGGGACCCGCCAGGGCGAGCGCGGAACGGTCGCGCAGGCGCCAGGTGATGCTTGCGCCCACAAACGTGGCAAGCGAGCCGAACACCACGTCGAGCATACCGAGCATGCCCGTGCCGGCGATGGCGATGTTGGCCACGTTGGCGATGATGCAACCGAGCGTAAGGCCGGGGATGGCAGCGGGGGTGAACAGGGCGAGCACGCAGATCGCCTCGGACACGCGGAACTGGATGGGGCCCCACGCCAGGCTGCCCATAAACGTAAGCACGAACAGTGTGCAGGCCGCATATACGGCCGCGATCACGCCCACACGGGCCAAATAGGTAGTGTCTTTCTTCATGTTGGTCACCTTCAAACAAATAGGAGGGCTTTACTACCAGCAAAGCCCTCCCAAGGTGACGAATATGCGGCCGCGAACCCGCGCGCTAGGCGGCTGCCGCTTGCATCTTGGAGAGCTTTACTAACATGACAAGGCCCGCAACCAGCAGAATCCCGATGGAAAGCACTCCTAAAGAAGGATTCCCCGTGAGCGATGTCACGACAGATACTAGCAGAGTTCCCATGACCGACGCATAGCGGCCGAAAATATCAAAGAAGCCGTAGTACTCGTTGGCGCGCTCCTTGGGGATAAGACGGCCGAAGTAGCTGCGCGAAAGCGCCTGGACGCCGCCCTGGAACAGGCCCACCAAAATGGCGAGAATCCAAAACTCGGCGGCGGACTTAAGGAAGAACGCCGCGAACAGCACGATGCCCACGTAGGCGGCAACCGCCACGATGATCATGCGCAGCGTGCCGCAGCGGCGCGCCAGCGATCCGTAGGCGATGGCCGAGGGAAACGCCACGAACTGCGTTACCAGCAGCGCCAGCACCAGCTGCGTGGAGTCGATGCCCAGCGATGCGCCGTAGGTGGTTGCCATGGAGATCACCGTGTGCACACCGTCGATGTAGAAGAAGAACGCGATCATGAACACCAGCAGCACCTTGTTGCGCAGGATGCTCTTGCAGGTGGTGCCCAGGCCGCGGAAGGTGTTGGCGATATTGGTCAGCACGCCGGCCTCGTCGCGCTGCTTGCCAAAGCGCTGCTTATAGGTGCGCAGCAACGGAACGGTAAAGGCCACCCACCACGCGCCGGTGATGATGAACGACAGGCGCGCCGCCACGAGCATGTCGATGCCCAGCAGCGCCGGGCCGCCCATGATGAGCGCGATGCATAGGATGAACGGCACGCACGAACCGATGTAACCCCAGGCGTAGCCCGACGAGCTCACCGCGTCCATGCGGTCGTCGGTGGTGACGTCGGGCAGCATGGCGTCGTAAAACGTCATGGACGAGTTGAGCCCGATGGTACACAGCACGTAGATGGTGAGGAACACCATAGCGGGCATGGGGATGGCCTGCGCCAGACACAGCACCACGCCAGTGAGGAAAAAGCCCGTGAAGAACTTGATCTTGTTGCCCGCGTAGTCGGCCAGCGACCCCAAAATGGGCATGAGCAGGGCCACCACCAGCGAGGCGATGGTTTGAGCGTTGGCCCAGGCGGTCACGGCCGTGGCGGCATCGGCACCGGTGTTGATGGCGTTGAAGTAGATGGGCACCACCGAGGTGTTCAGAAGAACCAGAGCAGAGTTACCCACATCGTACATAACCCAGTTACGCTCGAGTTTGGTGTATTTCATCGGTTCGCTCCATCTCTCGTGCGGCCATCCGCATGCTTGGCGAAGATGATAGAACACCGGGGGCGTCAAAAGAACGAGGATTCTCTTCCTGGCGCTTATACAACGAATGTCGCGGAAGCGATGCCCGGTCCGCACGCGGCTACCGCAAGATACGCTGGAAGGACCATCTGCTGCTATTTCGTATTGAGCAAGATACCGTGTACGTAATGCACCTATTCCATCAAACGCAAAACTACGCCGCGCTGGTGTAGCGCGTAAATACGCGAATATGAATGAGCCCGCCCCGGGGAGCCTTGATGGCACCCGGGGCGGGCTCTTTGCAAGGTATGCGATCGAGACGCTTCTTTGCCTGCGCTATGCCCGCACCATCTGCGCATAGAAACCGCCGGCGGCAAGCAGCTCCTCGTGCGTGCCGCGCTCCACGATCCGGCCGTCGCGCATCACCAAAATGCAGTCGGCACGGCGCACGGTGGAGAGGCGATGTGCGACCACCAAGCTGGTGCGGCCGCGCATGAGTTCGTCGAATGCCGCCTGAACGGCCAGCTCGGTACGCGTGTCGATGCTCGAGGTGGCCTCGTCCAGCAACAGCATGGGCGGATCGGCCAGCATAACGCGTGCAATGCAGATGAGCTGACGCTGCCCGGCGGAGAGCGCGTCGCCGCCCTCGCCGATCACCGTGTCATACCCCTGCGGCAGTGCCTCGATAAACTCGCCGGCATGGGCCGCGCGGGCCGCCCGCTCCACCTCGGCTCGCGTTGCCTCCGGACGGCCATACGCGATGTTTTGCGCCACCGTCCCCTCAAACAGCCAGCTCTCCTGCAGCACCATGCCAAAGGAGCGGCGCAACTCGGAGCGGTCGATGTCCTCGATGTTGCGGCCATCGAGCGCGATGCGGCCGGCACTGGGATGGTAGAACCGCAGTAGCAGGTTGATCAGCGTGGTTTTGCCGCAGCCCGTGGGACCCACCAACGCGATGTGCTGGCCGGGGCGCGCATGCAGGCAGATGTCGTGCAGCACGGGGGTGCCGGGAATGTAGGAAAAGTCCACGTGGTGGAAGGCGATCTCGCCGTGGAAGGGCGCGCCTGCCGGGGCGGGGTTGGATGAGACGGGCGCGGCGGGCTCCACGGCTCCGGCCGGCGCCTTGGCCGGGGCGGGCTCGAGCAAAACGGGCCCCGCGGACGAAACGGGTGCGGCGGCATCCGGCCCCTCGGTCTCCTCGGCCACCTCGGGCGCATCGAGCAGCTCGAACACGCGGCGCGCGCTCTCGACAGCCGTTTGGATCTGGCCGATCACGCCCGTGATATCGCTGAACGGCTTGGTGTACTGGCTGGCGTAGCTCAAAAATACCTGCACGCCGCCCACCGTGAGGGCCACCGGCCCCACGCCGATCGCGCACAAGCAGCCGATCACCGCCACCACCGCGTAGATGAGGTTGTTGATGAAGCGCGTGCCTGGGTTGGACAGCGAGCTCAAAAACTGCGCGTGCTCGCCGGCGGTATAGAGCGCACGGTTAATGCCCTCAAAGCGCTCCTCGGCGCGCGGCCCCTGTCCGTACGCACTCACCAAGTGCTGGTTGCCCACGTACTCGTCGATATGCGCGGCAAGCTCGCCCTGCAGGCGCTGCTGGTCGGCAAAACTCGCATTGGAATGGCGGGCGATGGCCGCGGCCGCGGCAACGGAGAGCGGTGTGACCACCACGACCACCAGCGCCATGAACCACGACACCGAGCACATGAACACCAGCGTGCCCACAATGGTCACGATCCCGCAGAACAGCTGCGTGGTGCCCTGCAGTAGGCCGTCGGCCACCTGGTCCACATCGTTGACCACGCGGCTCGCCAGATCGCCGTGCGGATGCGCATCGATGGCGGAGATAGGCAGGCGGTGCAGCTTTGAGCCCGCGTCCACACGCAGGTCGCGCGCCGTTTGGTAGGTCAGGCGGTTGAGCGCCGCGCCCTGGAGCCACTGGCATAGCGCGGCAGCGGCCACAGTTGCGGCAAGGATGGCAAGCAGGCGACCGAGCTGGGCAAACGCAACGCGGCCGGGGCCCAAGATAAGGTCGATGGCGCGGCCCGTGATGAGCGGCACCACAAGCTGCAGGAGCACCGAGGCCACGGCCAGCACGAACGCCGCGGCGAGCAGCATGCGGCGGGCGCCCAGGCGCGCAAGCATACGGGCGATCACGGCACGGGCGGGCATGCGGCCGGGGGCGCGTGTGTCCCAGGGGCCACCACCGGGGCCGCCGCCGGCGCTCAGCGCGGCGTTGTCGGAACCGGATATGCTCGACGTTACCGTTGAGACCGAGCCGGTGGATGCGTACGGGTTCATTCGGCCACCTCCGTGCAAGCCGCATGTGACGGGACGGGCACCTGCTGCGATGCGCAGATCTCGCGGTATACCCCGCAGGTTGCCGCAAGCTCATCATGCGTGCCCAGGCCCACGAGCCGACCGTGGTCCAGCACGGCGATGGCCTGGGCATCGCGCACGGCCGAGACGCGCTGCGACACCACGACCTGTGTGAGCGGGGCCGCGGCTCCGCGCGCAAGGGCCCGGCGCAGCGCCGCCTCGGTGCGCACGTCGAGGGCGGAATACGAATCGTCGAGCATAAGCAGGCGCGGCGAGCCCACCAGAGCGCGTGCGATGGCCAGGCGCTGACGCTGGCCGCCCGAGAAGTTGGCGCCCCCGGCCGCAACCGGCGCATCGAGGCCCTTGGGCAGGGCACGCACAAACTCGGCAGCCTGCGCCGTATCGAGCGCGGCCCACAGCGCATCATCGGTTGCCGCGGGGTCGCGCCAGCACAGGTTCGAGCGGATCGTGCCGGCAAACAGGACCGAACGCTGCGGCACGATGGCCGCGGCGCGACGCAGGTCCCCCTCGTCCCACGCATCCACGGGCACGCCGAACAGGCGCACCTCGCCGCACGTGGGCTCATACAGACCGGCCATGAGCTCGAGCAGCGTTGTTTTGCCCGAACCCGTGCCGCCGATGACGCCCAGGGTGGCGGCGACGGGCAATGTGAGCGAGATGCTCGAGAGCGCCGGGGCCTGGGCGGCGGCATAGGTGAAGGAAACGGATGCGAGGTCGAGGGCCGGAGCCGGGCGATCGGGCGCTCCCGTGATCTGCAAAGGACCCGATTCGGGGTCACGCTTTGCACGGGGCGGGCGGACGGCGCCGGTCTGCCGCTCAGGCTCGCAATCCAGTACCTCGGCAATGCGCGCGGCGCTGGCGCTCGCCTTGGTGAACACCACCACCAGATTGGCCACGTACACAATGGACAGCAGCGCCTGGGTCATGTAGTTCACAAACGCCACCACCTGGCCCTGCGTGAGCCCGCCGGCATCGACCCGCACGGCCCCGGACCACAGGATCGCGCACACGCCCAGGTTCATCACCAAAAACGTTGCGGGGTTGAGCACGGCCGAGAGCCCGCCCACCGCCGTGGCCACACGCGCATGCGCGCAAGAGGCCTCAACGAGCCGCTCCTGCTCGTTGCGCTCGCGCACGAACGCCCGCACCACGCGCGCACCGCCCAGGCCCTCGCGCACCACCTGGGCAACGCGGTCGAGCTTGGCCTGCACGGTTTTAAACAGCGGCACGCTCTTGGCCATCACCAGGGCAAACACCGCTCCAACAAGCGGCAGGCACACCGCAAAGATCAAGCCCATGCGCCAGTCGATGGCGACGGCGGCGATAAGCGAGCCCACGGCCAAAAACGGCCAGCGGATAAGCTGGCGGATCGCCAGGGCCACGGCCAGCTGCACCTGGTTGACGTCGTTGATGATGCGGGTGGACAGCGACGCGGTGCCAAAGCGGTCGAGCTGGGCAAACGACAGCCGGTTCACGCGGCGGTACAGCTCGCGGCGCATGTCGGTCCCCATACCCTGGGCGGTTACCGAGGCGCACTTTTGGCAGATGAGCACGATGAGGATGCCGGCCACGGCCATGCCCGCGAGCACCAGCCCGCAGCGCACCACGATATCGGGCCGGCGGCTCGCGATGCCCTCGTCGATCATGCGCGCCACCACAAGGGGCGTGAGCAGATCGAAAACGACCTCGACCAGCTTGGTGGCCGGTCCTATGATGAGCCGCCAGGCATACGGGCGACCGAATCGTTTGAGCAAGTCGAGCATGCGCGCCCCCTGCGTGCCGAATCAAGATTGCAACATGTGCCTTCAACGGTACCGCATCGCGCGGCCCGCGGCTGGGTAGGATAGAAGAAACCCGCATGGAATCGAGGCGACCATGTTCAGCCCCTTTCGCACCCCCGACGGCACGCCCAAAGCGCTCATCGACATCACCTGGGAAGACCTGAGCCAGCTCGCCGAGCTGGATGAGGGGTTCGTGCTGGAATTCAAGCGCGCCTACACGCCGTCTGTGCAAAAGAAGATCCCCAAGATTATCGCGTCGTTTGCCAACTCGCGCGGCGGCTGGCTGGTGGTGGGCATCGCCGACGACGACAAGTCGATCTGCCCGATCGAGCGGCCGGCAGCGGATTTCTCGCAGATCATCGGCGAGCTCTGTCGGCGCCACATCTCCCCCACCCCCACTTTTGACCTGCGCTTTCTTACCGACCCGGCCAACCGGGCACGCGGCGTGCTGGTGCTGCAGGTTGAGGAGGGCAACTTCCCGCCCTACATCGCCGACGGCGTGGTGGAGATACGGGAAGGGTCCACGTCGGGGCCGGCCGCGGGCAATGCGCTCGTGGAGCTCTACGACAAGGCGACCCAGCGCCGGGCCGAGCTGGCAGATTTCTGCCAGCGCACCGTGTACTACCCAACAGCGGGGCGCCCGGGCGGCTGCGGGGCCGCGGCGGCCCCGGGCGTGGCCCCTGGCCCGGCCGATGCGGCGCCCACGCCCCTGTTCGATCTTTATCTGCCGCGCATGGCGCGCCGCGGGCTCGACACGCCGAGCCGCCCCGAGATCAACGCCCACATTGCCGCGATGCGTGCCAGCTTTGCCCAGCAGGGCATGACCGCGCACGTGCAACATGCGCACGACTCGCGCATCATCAGGTCCGGCGCCGTCTCCGATGCATCCGACATGCATTCGGCCATCGAGCTGTTTGGGGACGAATCGATGAAGCTGTCGGTGCCCGCGATCCTGCTGACCGGCGATGCGCGAGAGCGGGCCATTGGCTCCATGCGCGCGGCCGGCCTTACGGTGGGCGGCGGCGCGCGGCTCATCGATGCCAGCGCAACGCTGCGCCGCGTGACGCGCATGGCCTCCCTGCTCGACCGCTACGTGCGGATTCGCGATATGAGTTGGCAGCAGTATGCCGTTGCCTACCAGCTGGAACATATGGCGGGCGTGATGCTGTGGAGCGACGAGCCGCTGTATTTGGACTACATTCGAACGCGGGGCGCGCTGTTTTGCGGAACCACCGACTGCGTGAGCCGGACGCGATACCTCGACGACGGCGACCACGATGCGTTCCGCGCGCGGCAGTTTGCTGGCTCGCATTTCTTTGAGGCGTGCGGCCTGCCGCTGGGAACCGACGACCCCGCAGATAACGCGTTGGTCGATGCGCTGCTCGCCACAACACGGGAATAGGCATAAAAATAGCCCCGTGGGCTCGATGGGAACGGGTGCCCGCCAGAGGCTCCTTATGGCTGCTTCCTTCCGGACCTGACCAGATTCGGAACATATCGTCACCCGAACCCATCGAACGCGCGAGGCGTTTCCCTATCATAACCGTTCGCGCGCGCGTTTCATACCCCCAGTTTTAAGGAGCACAGAAAAGGCGGCACCCGGATGGGCACCGCCTTCCCGCACAGCCGGCTATGCTCGGTCAGCCGCTATAGCTCGCAATCGTTTTTGGAATCGGATGCGTCAGAGGCCTCGTGGCTCAGGCCCGCCTTGGCACCAGCCGCCAGGACGCCCGCACCGGCCAGCGCCGCCGCGGCCGTTGCGAACATCGAGGGGTCGCCGGTCTTGGGCAGGTTGGACGCCGCGGTTGCGCCGACGGTTGTGCCGGAGCCCGAGGTTACACCGCTGCCGGCGTGACCGCCATTGGACCCGGAGCCGCCGTTTCCGGTCTGGCCGCCGTTGCCGTTGCCACCGTTGCCGGCGTTGCTGTTGCCCGAGCCGCCGTTGCCGTTATTGCCGGCGTTGCCGTCGTTGCCGCTACCACCGTTACCGGTGTTGCCGTCGCTACCGTTGTCCGGCGGAAGCGGGGCCACGGTGCCGCCGTCGCCGTTGCCGTTGCCGCTGGTGTTCTCCACGGAGCTGCCAAAGCTGAAGTCGTGGTCGGTTGCAACGTTGGCGTCGTGGCTCAGGTTGAACAGCGTGTCGTGCGCCAGGTCGATAATGCCGGTCGGCAGCAACCCGGAAACGACTTGGCCCAGATCGATTGCCGGGATAAAGCCCTCGATCAGGTTATTGCCCTTGACTCCTTCCACCATGCCGAAAAGACCCATGATGAGATACAGGTTGTTATATTTCTTCAAGACATCCTGCAGGGCCTTATTGGCGACGAGGCCCGCCAGTCCGCCGACCTTCGCCGTAACCAGCTTGGTCAGATCGAGCGAAATGCCGCTCGCGAACGTCTTGAATACGCTCGCAGTCTCGCCAACCGCCGGCTTGCCCTGCGCATCCTTGTCATTAACCGAAAGGTTGATGGAGTCGCCGATCACCGTATTGAGCAATCCGTTCGGCACGATCGCCTTCGTTGCGGCATCGAACCAGCCCTTGCCATCGATGAAGTCCTTCTCGTTGCCCAGCAGATGAGCCTGGTATGCGGTGTCGGCCAGCTGGATGACGTTATGCTCGGCGTCGTCGCCAAGCTTGTGATCGAGCAGAAGCCCGATCAGCTGCTTCACCACGGAAACAACGCGCACACGCCCCTCGCCCTGGAGCACCCCGGAGTCGATGCTGTCGAACGTGGTGGTGACAAACGCCCTGAAGCCCGTCCCCGTAATGCTCAGATCGAGTGAGGCGAGGCCGCGGGCGGAGCCGGCATCCTGGCGGAACGCATCGACGAGCGCCTGCTCGTCCTCGGTAGCCAGCGCGATTCGCGGCAAGTCGGACGCCACGGAGCGCTCATCGGCGGCAAGCGAAAGGTTGAGGTCGGCGTGCCCCTGCACCTCATCCTTGGCCTTGTCATAAATCACATGCAAAACGGCGATGCTTCCCAGCGCGATGTCCTTGCCCTCGGGCCCGATCGCATCCGCAAGCGCGCCCCATGCGGCATCGAGCAGCTGCGCTCCGGTGCCCATCTGCAGCAGCTCGGCAATCATATCCAGGGACTTCTTGCCCTCGGGGATCATGCCCAGCAGCGGGGTGACGGCCATGTCGCAGACCATGGTCTGCACGGAAAGCTTGGTGAGTGTACGCGTGCTGCCATGGACCGTGATGTCCTCGGACCCGCTCATGCCGCAGTCGGTATACGCGATGGTGCCGAGCTTGTGGGCATCGACGGTCATGGTCACGGTTGCGCCGTCCTTGCCGTCCGCCTTGTATGCCAGCGTGCCCATGCGCATGTAGGAGGGGTAGGTCACCAGCGAGCCGGTCTCGATATCGTAGATGGGGGCGTCGAGGCCCTCGACGGTCTTTGCCGCAACGTCGTTTGCGTGCATGTGACCCGTGAGGACGGCGGAGATGCCGGCCTTCGCGTAGGCATCGGCGACCTGGTTGTACTTGCCCGCGCCCTGCGGGCCCACCAGGTACTGCCACATGATGCCCTCTTCGCCCACAAAGTGCGGCACGACGCCGTGGTGCTGGATGGCAAGAACCAGATCGCCGGCGGCGCGGGCCTGCTTGGCCTAATCGCACACCCACTTGAGCAGCTCGTTGGAGATGTCGCCCTCGGTCACCTGGCAGGGCGTGTGGCCCTCGGAGTCGGTCTCGTTGTACTTGCAGGTGTCGACGGCGATGACGGTCAGGCCCTTGAACGGGCGCGCGGCATAGCTCAGGCTGCCGTCCCCGTTGCCGGATTTGTCGAAGAACACGATGTCGTCGCTGCCGTAGATGTCGCTCCACAGGTCCTTGAGCTGCGCGGGCTCGGTATGCTCGGCATCGGCGGCGTGCCCGCCCGAGAAGTCCTTGCCGTTGAAGTTGCGCAGGTCGTGGTTGCCGTTGATCACCAGGAACTTGCAGTCGACGCCCTTTGCCTTAAGGCGGCTCTTGGCGTCATCGACCAGCTGCTTGACCTCCTTATGGCACACCAGCTCGCCGTCCTTGGTGAGGTCGCCGGGGATCAGCACCAGCTGGCACTCGTTGGCGACCACGTCGTCCAGGGCCTTTTTGAGGATCGCACGGGACTCGTTGAACATCTTGCGGTCGGAGTTGAGCGCCACGGTGTAGTCGGGGCAATCGCTCCAAAGGTTGGGCGAGAAGTAGTGCGTATCGCTCATAATGGCGAACTTGACGGGCTTGACGGGATAGGACGCGGCGCTTGAGACCTCGTTGGCGTATGCCCGCGAGGTGCCGGCTGCGCCCGCTACGGCCGCGGCACCGCCCAGGGCCACGGAAAACTTCAAGAACGAACGACGCGATACGCCCTTCGGCTCGCGGGCGCCATCGACAAATGCTGCCATGCATGCTCCTTTAGTTTGGGTGTGATTAAACCACGTTCTATCGTGGACCCCAAATATCAGTGCATTGTTAAGCGGCGGAGAGGTTTGCGGCAGGGATCTGTAAGGTTGGGGGCGCGGGGGTCGTTACGGCACCGGCTGCACCGGACCCGGCCGGGCTAGCGCAGCAGGTACGCCCGAACGGCCGCCTCGCCCGCGCACATGAGGTTGCGCCGGACCTCGGAGGGCTCCATGGCCCGCTCGAGCGTCATGGGGCGCCGCACCGCCGGCAGCACCAGGTCGATCCCCGCGCTGTACACGCCGTGCAGGCTCGACGCCCTGCCGCCCACAACCGCCACGACCGGCCTGCCGTAGCGCTTGGCGCGGCGGGCCACGCCCACGGGCGCCTTGCCGGCCGCCGTCTGGCCGTCGATCATGCCCTCGCCGGTGATCACCAGGTCGGCCGCCTGTACCGCCTCGTTGAAACCGATGATGTCGAGCATGGCCTCGATCCCCGATTCGAGCCTGCCGCCCAGGGTGAGCACGGCTGCGCCCATGCCGCCGGCTGCACCCGCGCCCGGCACGCCCCGCACGGAACGGAAGCGCTTTTTGCGGGCCGGCTGCGGAGCATCGGAAACGGCTGCAAAGGCAGCCCGGTCGGCATCGAGGAGCTGGGCGAACGCGATCATCCACCCGTCAGCCTCGTCGAACAGCGTTGCCTTGGGGCCGCGGGGCGTGGGCTGATCGGTCAGACCCTTTTGAGGACCGTACACGCGCACGGCGCCGCGCTCGCCTACCAGGGGGTTGTCCACGTCGGTCAACGCCACAAGCTCAACGCCCGCCAGCAGCTCACGCACGGGCGCCAGGTCGAGCGAGCGCACGCACGCGACGCCCGCCAGGCCCGCCGGCACCGCCTCGCCCCGCTCATCGAGCGCCTGCGCACCGAGCGCCTGCAAAAAGCCCAGGCCGCAGTCGGTTGTGGCGCTGCCGCCCAGCCCCAGCAAAACCGTTGTGGCGCCCGCTCCAACAGCCGAACGGACCATCTCGCCCACGCCGAATGTCGAGGCGCGCATGGCCGCATCGTGCGTTGCGTTTGAATATGCGATGGAGGCTGCCGAGGCCAGCTCAACCACCGCCGTACCGTTGGAAGAAAGCAGGTATTCCGCATGTACCGGCCGGCCAAACGGGTCGTGGACCGCGGTCTCGCGCACCTCACCGTCGATGGCGTTCGCGATGGCGGCAACGGTTCCCTCCCCGCCGTCTGCCAGCAACATACTCTCGACCTGGGCTTTTGGAAATGCCTGGAGGATGCCCTCGCACAGCCAGCGCTCCGCCTGTGCACTCGTGGCGGAACCCTTGAACGAGTCGACCGCCAACAGCACGCGCGGGGCCGGCGCGGCTTCCTGCTCCGCGGTGACGCGCCTGCCGGCCGGCGAGGCAACCTGCATGGCCGCATCGCGTTTTGCCACGTGCTGATCATGCTGGCAAGAGGCGCCGCGCTCGCCGGTGCCGTCGCCGGCCGCCGCAGCGCCGCGCTCTGATCGCAAACGCGCAAAGAAGCCGCTCAGCTCCTGCGCGCATTCATCTGCCAAAATACCCTGCACCACGTTGAACTCGTGATTGAGGCGCCGGTCGGACCCCAGCGCGTACAGCGAGGTAAGCGCACCGCCCTTGGGGTCGGGCGCCCCGAACACGCAGCGGTCGATGCGCGCGTTGACCATGAGACCCGAGCACATCACGCACGGCTCGAGCGTTACGTACACCGTGCAGCCCGTAAGGCGCCAGCGGCCCAAGGCGCGCGAGGCCTTGAGCATGGCGCTGAACTCCGCGTGCGCCGAGGGGTCCTCGTCCAGCTCGCGGCGGTTGTGGGCCCGCGCGATCACCTTGCCGTCGTACACCACGACGGCACCGATGGGGACCTCGCCCTCGGCCGCCGCCGCACGGGCCTCCGCCAGCGCCTCGCGCATGAACTGCTCGTCCAACTGGAACTGCTCGATAGAATCCATGGGGCGCCCGTCTTTCACATTGCAACGTTACGTGTTTGCGCATTCGATGCTATCATTACCCAATACGGAGAGATGGCAGAGCGGTTGAATGCGGCGGTCTTGAAAACCGTTAGGCGTTAACGCGCCTCGGGGGTTCGAATCCCCCTCTCTCCGCCAGTTAGCACGCCTGTCGGGCCGTTCGCATTGCGCGAGCGGCCCGTTTTTGCTTGACCGGCCTACAGTGCAGCCCGGGCGCAGCGCCTTGCGCGACCCTCGCCCTGGGAGCGAAGATAACCCTTTTCCACCAGGGACTTTAGGTTGCGCACGGTCTTTGTTTTTTCGAACCCGATGGCTTTGGACACAGCGGGCCGGGACACGAGCATGTTGCGCGGCACCGCGCCCAGGACCTCACTCTCGTCGGGCGTAAGGGCCTGGTTGCCATCCATATACGGCAGCATCACGGTAATCGAGCTGTCGCGCACCTCGAAACAGGGGGAAACGCCTGATCATTCATACAAAAAGGACCGGATGGCCATAGCCGTCCGATCCTTCCAATGCAATATAAGTTGAGGGGCGCCGCCAAGGGCAGGCGGCAGGCCGTTCCCCGTCCCACGCCTCCTAAGCCAGGGCAAACACGCGCACAACCAGCGTGTTTGCCATGCGAATCAGCTCGGTCTCGCCTTCCTCGCTGTGGCCCCGCGTCCACCACTTCTCGAGCAGGCACACAATGCCGCCGGCGGCAAACTCCGATGCGGCAGCCAGCGTAACGGCGGTATCCCCGCGCGCGTTGAACGTTTCGCGATAGCGCTCGCGCAGGGTCTCGGCCACCTTGTCCGCCATCATGAGCATCATCATGCCGGTCATGGAGCTGGCGAAGATGTTATCGACCAGCGCCTCGTGCTCCAAAAGGAACGCCACAAGGTTCCCCAGGATGGCCAGGCCCTCCTCGTCCTCCACGGGCTCCTCGGGCTCGGCGTCGCCACGCTGGGCACGCTCGTTCTCCGCCTGCTCCTCGTCCTTCTTGAGCAGCTCCAAACGCAGACTGTCCACAAAGAACGAGAAGAACTCGGCCTTATCGGCAAAATGCTTATAGAAGGTGGTGCGACGGATCATGGCCTCGTCGCACAGCATAGCCACCGTCACCTCCTCGTACCGGTGCGTCTCGAGCAGGCGCGTGAACGCCGAAAGCAGTGAACGGTAGGTTTTCTCAATTCGAAGATCCATGGCCCTATCCTTACGACAACGACCGGCCAAGACGTACACTGCAAGGAGCCCTGCAAGTTATATGGCGGTCGCAAAATGAACATCACGTGTATGTTACCCTATTGCGCTTGGCAGCATCGTGAAATAAGCCATCTATGTTTGTTATTGAACATTTGTAATGTTTCTTGCATATTCTGCGCTTTTTCGGGAACGAACAGCTTGTTCGTTACATGTCTCTTATTTAGAGCGAGACCGTAAGGCATGGTGATGTGCATGAAGGAGAAACTGTTCAAATGGATCGTTCGGCACCGCAGGCCGATCATCGCGTTCTACGTGGTGGTGGCCGGCATCTGCCTGTTCCTGCGACAGTTTGTTGGCGTGAACTACGACATCACGAGCTACCTGCCCGATGCCGCACCGTCCACTATCGCCCTGGACACCATGGGCGACGAGTTCAAAGGCGATATCCCCAACTGCCGCGTTATGGTTCCCAACGTCTCCATAGCCCAGGCGCTCAACTATAAAGACAAGCTTGCCAAAGTCGATGGCGTTGAGGACGTTATGTGGCTCGACGATGCCGCCGATGTGGACAAGCCCCTCGAGGTCCAGGACAAGGACACCGTCGAGTCCTACTACAAGGACGACAACGCGCTGTTCACCGTCACCGTGGACCCCGACAAGCAGATCGAGGCCACCGACGCCATCCGCGATATCGTGGGCGACGAGGGCGCCATCACCGGCTCGGCCATGTCCAACGCCCTGGCCACGACCTCGACCGAGAGCCAGATCAGCCTCATCACCGTGGCCGTCATCGCCATCATCCTGGTGATCCTGGTGGCCACCACCAACACGTGGGCGGAGCCCATCCTGGTGCTTTTGGGCCTGGGCGCCTCGGTCTTCATCAACTGGGGCACCAACCTCATCTTTGGCGAGATCTCCTTCGTGACCAACTCGGCCGGCTCCATTTTGCAGGTGGCCATCGCACTGGACTTCTCCGTGTTCCTGCTCCACCGCTATAACGAGATCAGGGGCACGCACGGCAATGCCGAAGACGACATGGTCGATGCCTGCTGCAAGTCCTCCGTCGCCGTGTTCTCCTCCGGCTGCACCGTCACCATCGGCTTTATCGCCCTGGCCGCCATGCAGTTCAAGATCGGCCCCGACCTGGGCCTGGCGCTGGCCAAGGGTATCGCCATCAGCCTGGTCACCGTGTTCACCCTCACCCCGTCGCTGTTCGTGGCGGCCGACGGCTTTATCGCCAAGACCAAGCACCGTCCGTTCCTGCCCAAGTTCGACAAGTTCGCGCGTCTGGTCATGAAGGTCTGCATCCCGGCCGCCGTGGTGATCCTCGTCCTGGCCATCCCGGCCCAGAAGGCCTCCGTATCCCAGGGCATCACCTACTACTACGGCACCTCCCATATCTTTGGCTCCAACACCAAGCTGGGCCAGGACATGGACAAGGTCCACGATGTCTTTGGCGACTCCGACACCTATGTGGTCCTGGTACCGCGCGGCGACGTGGCCCAGGAGGCCAAGCTCTCCGACGCGCTCAAGGAGCTGCCCGAGGTCACATCCGTCCTGTCCTATGTTGACGTGGCCAGCCCCTACATCCCCACGGGCATGGCCGAGAAGAACGTGATCGAGCAGGTACAGGGACCCAACTACAGCCGCCTGGTGCTGACGGTGGACGCCTCGCTCGAGGGCCCAGACACCTTCGAGCTCGTGGATAAGATCCGCGGCGTGGCCGACGAGTACTACCCGGGTAAGGCCGAGCTGGCCGGCGAGGGTGTGAGCACCGCCGACCTCAAGAGCACCATCACCGAGGACAAGGGCCAGGTCGACTTCATCGCCGTCGCCGCCGTGTTCATCGTCCTGCTCATCGCCACCCGCTCCATCAGCCTGCCCGTGATCCTGGTGCTGGTTATCGAGACCTCCATTTGGGCGAACTTCGCCGTGCCCGCGTTCACGCACATGAACGAGTTCTTCCTGGCGTACCTGATCGTGAGCTCGATCCAGCTGGGCGTTGCGGTGGACTACGGCATCCTGATCGCCGACCGCTACCGCGAGGACCGCGTGACCATGCCCAAGCGCGAGGCCATGCTCGAGACCATCTCGGCCTGCACGGTCCCGGTGCTCACCTCCGGCACGGTCCTGCTCATCTCCGGCTTCCTCATCAACGCCATCTCCACCCACGGCGTGCTGCAGCAGATCGGCTGGTTCCTGGGCGTGGGCGTGAGCTTCTCGCTGGTCGCCGTGCTGTTCGCCCTGCCGGGCTTCCTGTACGGGCTCGACTGGATCATCGGCAAGACCACGCTGCATGCCAACTTCCTGCCCAAGAGCGCCACGGCGGCCCCGGTGGCCGGAGTGGGCGACGACGCCCCCGTGGCCCATTCCGCAGGCTCCAGCAAGTAGCCAACACTCCGCCAACTGCGCGGGGCCGAGCACGCGACTCAACCCGGCCCCGCCTCCCCGCTTATCCGTTCATCCAGAAAGGATCGCATCATGAAGAATTCCGCAGAGCACGAGCTGGACGCCCAGCGCAACCTGCTCCGTAAGCCCAGCCGCCGCATCGCCGGCCTTGCCATCGCCGGCGCACTCGGCGTGGCCATCGCCGTTCCGGGCATGCACGTGTTCGCCGAGGGCGTGGGCTCCACCAAGGGCGACGACGCCAAGAAGCCCGCATCCGAGCAGGACGTGAAGTCCGGCGAGAGCAAGGCAGCGGGCGACTACACCAAGAACCAGGTCGTTTACACCAAGCTCGACGGCGACGGCAACAAAACCGGTGTGTTCGTGGTGAACAGCTTCAGCGCGCCCAAGGGCTCCACGATCGAGGACGCCGGTGTGTACGACAAGGTCGTGAATCTCTCCACCACCAAGAAGCTCGCCGACAAGGACGGCCATGTTGCCGTTGAGGGCCAGGGCGAGCAGGACTTTGTGTACCAGGGCGACCTGAGCAAGGACACCCAGCTGCCGTGGAACGTCTCGGTGAGCTACAAGCTCGATGGCAAGGACGTGACGGCCGAGGAGTTGGGCGGCAAGTCGGGCAAGCTCAGCATGAAGCTCACCGTGGCCCCCAACCCCGAGTACAAGGGTACCGGCGAGTACACCGACAACTACCTGGTGCAGGTCACCGGCATGCTGAAGGACTCCGAGTGCCACAAGATCGACGCCGAGGGCGCTACCGCCGCGGCAAACGGCAGCGACACGCAGCTCACCTACATGGTGCTGCCCGGCTCCACCGCCGAGTACACCGTCAACGCCGACGTTGAGGACTTCGAGTTCGACGGTTGGCAGATCGTGGGCGTGCCGCTGTCGCTGGCGCTCGACGTCGATTCCTCCGACATGGACACCAGCCAGCTCAACGAGCTCGAGGACGGCATCGCCGCCGCCAACGACGGTGCTGGCCTGGTGAAGGACGGTGCCGCAACGCTGTCCGAGGCGCTCGGGGTGGCCAGCAACGGCGCGGGCCAGCTCATGGCCGGCGCCAACGCGGCCGCCGACGGCGTGACCAAGCTTGCCGACGGCAGCGCCCAGGTGAACGACGGTGCGGGTCAGGTGGCCGCGGGCGCAGGCGCGCTGGCCGACGGCTCCACCACGCTCGACGGCGGCGCCTCCCAGGTTGCTGCGGGCGCCGGAACGCTCGCCCAGGGCACCGCAAGCCTTATGAGCCAGCTGCCCACCCTCACCGGCGGCACGCAGGCGCTCGCCCAGGGCACGGGCGCCCTTGTGAGCGGCGTCAAGCAGCTCGACGGCGGGCTGGCCACGCTGCAGGAGGGTGCGAAGCAGCTCCAGGGCGGCGTGGCCCGGCTGACCGACCAGCAGGCCGGAGCCCCCGCGCTCGCAGCCGGTGCCAATAAACTCAAGGACGGCCTGAATCAGCTTACCGCTAAGAACAAGGAGCTGACCGGCGGCGCCCAGGGCGTGGCCGATGGCGCCGAGCAGCTGTACGACCGCATCAACGCCGGCCTCAGCAAGGAGACCATCGACCAGATCGGCGGCCTCGCTAACCAGAGCGCAGAGCTCCAGCAGGCCGTCGGCGAACTCAACAAGCTCAAGGAGCAGGCCGAGACCAAGGGCGACGCCGAGCTGGCCAAGGGCATCGGCGGCGTCGCGGAAGCCATCAACAAGGGACTTCAGAGCGCCCCGAAACCCGAGGTGATCAACGGGCTGGTCGGCAAGCTCAACGAGCTCAAGGGCGGCGCCAACGAGCTCAAAACCGGTGCGGCTAATCTGAACGCTGGCGTTACAGGCTATACGGCCGGCGCCAGCATCGCCGCCGCCGGCGCCAACCAGCTCGCGGCCGGCGTGAACGGCGACGGCACCGCCGCCAACCCGGGCCTCGTTAACGGCATCAACCAGCTCGCGGCCGGCGTGAACGGCGACGGCACCGCCGCCAACCCGGGCCTCGTTAACGGCGTCAACGCCCTGCGCGAAGCCGTGAGCGGCACCGGCAGCGCCGGCACCACGCTGCTGCAGGGCGCTATGAAGGTCGACGCGGGCGCCCAGGCGCTCGCCGCCGGCGGCAACGCGCTCGCCGGTGGCGCCAAGGCGCTCAACGACGGCGCCCAGCAGCTGGCCGGTGGCTCGGCCGCCGTCGCCAACGGAGCCCACGACCTCAAGGCCGGCGCCCAAACGCTCGCCTCCGGCTCGGCAACCCTGGCTGGCGGCGCGGGCCAGCTCAACGACGGACTGCAGTTCCTCAACTCCCAGACTCCGGCGCTCAAAGGCGGCGCGGCAACGCTGGCCGACGGCCTGTCTCAGATCAACGCGGGCGGCAAGACGCTCGCCGACGGCGCCGTCCAGCTCAAGAACGGCACGCAGGAGCTCACCGACCGCACGCGCGACCTAGACACCCAGGTTATCGACACGGTGAAGGACCAGATCCAGGACATGCTCAACCCGCAGTTCACCCCCACGGATTTTGTGAACGGCGAGCAGGGCAAGCAGATCGGCCGCGTCCAGTTCGTTTACATGACCGGCGCGATCAGCAAGTAACTATCGCGTCACTCAACGGAATGGGCCCCGCGCTGCTTGCCTCAGGCACTTCACAGCGCGGGGCCTTTCTGTCTCTAGCACGCATGACACGGGCAATATCCGCTTCCCCTTACTGTTGTTTTGCCCGAATGTGTACAAGAAAACAGGAGGCAATCGCCAACGGCCCAACGCCCACCGTTTACCGAGTTTCACCCACGCCTGGGAGATAGATTCTTGCAGGGGCTCCAAACTGGCAGAATGTAATGCATAAAGCAACGCACAGCAATGGTCTGGAGGTCACCATGCGCCCAAAAAAGCAGGCAATAGTTCTTCTAACATTATCTATTATGCTGAGCCGTGCATGCGTTCCATCAATTGCGCTCGCTGCACCTATGAACGAGGGCGTTAACCAAGAAGCCATCCCAGACGTCGACATCCAGTACCCAGATCAGGATGTCGCAACTGGACCCGATTACGGCAGCGGTGATTTGATTGCATTCAAGGTCATTGATATTCCAGGCGAAACCCCAGACGGAGAAATGTCCCCCGCCTCCCTTCGCGCAGCATGCACTACGAAACCAAAATGCCAAGTTGCGTTGAAAAAAGTCGCCACTACAAATGGAAAATGCGTCATTGATTTTCGGTGCTCGCTCGCATCGATGACGAGCTGTGTTCGGATTAAAAGCGTAAGCGGTTCATACACCTGCAAAGATACGGCAAATGGCTCCAGCTATCGTCAGTCCTTTTATAGAGAGCAACTTGTTCCCGGAGGAGGATTTACGGCGTACGTGGACGGCAACAAAGAATTCGACGCCAATCACCGCATCTGGGTCAGCTGGCAATTTACGGCCGCTCTGTTCAATTATGCATATGGCGACGCGGGCTACAACGGAACGGAATCACTATGATTAACGTCTGCTTTGACGGTGCCCTGGAATCCGTTCTATGCGCGGCTCGCACGGCCTCACATGAACAGCACGTTGACTTTGGAGATATTCTCTGCTTTCCGGATAATCTAACAATCGGCAGTCTCGTTCCCTTCACCGCAGAGCACAGGCTTGCAGAGCTCTCCCGAATAGAAGGCGCCTCACTTGCGCATCGCAAGAACGACTGGATTGAATTCAGCCATCGCCTGTCAACAACCGACGATCAAATCCGAGTATGGTCGACCGGAAGATCCTGCGAGAAGCTTGCACTTTGCTATGCATGCTCGCTTTTGCGCGCATGTCATATCGAGTTCTTCCCGCTTGAACGCAACCATCTGCAGGCCATGGACTGGGATCGTCCGCTTGCAGCAATACCTAGTAAGGCGCATACGCTTGATTGCCGAAAACTTGCGCACGAATGGAGGCGATTGATTGAAGCGGAACGAGACATCTGCAGCCCCCGGCTTCGTATATTCGTGGGCGATCGCATCCAAAGTGTTCCCGAAAATTATTTCGATAACTGTATCGAGAATTACCTCGAATCGCATGCGCTCGATGAATACACCCGAGCCATGCTCCCCTTTCTTTTGACAGATGAAATCGAGCACGCAACGGGAAACCTTATCGTTCCGGAATTCCTATCCGTTCGGCTCTGCATGATACTTGGATTCAGCAAGAACCCCTGGCGCCCCGCCATCCAGATCCCCTAGGCACATCTTCGTGTGCATCGATTTCTCACGCAGCAGGGGCCCATCGCATGCACTACCCCCGAAGGCGGGTATACTAGCTCCAACCACAGGCCAGCGGCTCGGTCGCCGCGGATAGGAGCCCCCTATGATTCCGCTCATCATCGCCATCGTTGTTGTCGTGGCTATCGCCATGGCCATCGCCGGCGTCTACAACAACCTGGTCATCCTTCGCAACCGTGTCGACAACGCCTGGCAGAATATCGACACGCAGCTGCAGCGCCGCAACGACCTCATCCCCAACCTGGTCGAGACCGTAAAGGGCTACGCCTCCCACGAGCAGGAAACGCTCGATGCCGTGGTTTCCGCGCGCGCCGCGGCGACCAGCGCCACCACGCCCGAGGACAAGATGGCCGCCGACGGGATCCTGACCGGGGCGTTGCGGCAGCTCTTCGCCGTATCCGAGGCATACCCCGACCTCAAGGCGAACAGCAACTTCCAGCAGCTCCAGGCCACGCTTGAGGACACCGAGAACAAGGTTTCCTACGCCCGCCAGAGCTACAACGACTGCGTGCTCAACTACAACAACGGCATCCAGACATTCCCCGGCAACATCTTTGCAGGCATATTCCACTTCAAGGAGCGCACCGGCTTTGAAGCCGCCGAGGCCGCCCGCAGCGTCCCAAACGTGAAGTTCTAGCAGTTCTTGGCCCCGGAACGCTTCGGGGCTCGAGCCAAAACCCGCTCATACACCATCTACCCCACGCGCGCGAGGCCGTATTCGGCTTAGCGCGCTTTTTCTTACAATTGTCGTCCGTACGGATGGATTTCGATGGTTTTATTCAAAAAGAGATAGCAGGCGATCAAGACAAAGACGCCTCCCAAAGCGAGCAGCGATATCCCAAGCACAAGCATAAATGCAACGGCATGAAGCAAGAACCCGATGAACTTCCGAGGCTCCGCCCGGGCGATGAGAAGCACCGCTGTCACAAGCAGCACCGACGCCACCGCTGCAAGAAACAGATTGACATCGTTGTATACCCCATGATTGACCAAGACGGCGAAGGCAACCGATACAAGCGCTGCAGCCTGCGCCACTGCGGCTCGAGCACCGATCTCGCAACGTCAACCATATAGCCCAAGAGCCGACCGGGCATCCTTGGCAATCCACGGAAGTCGATGTTGAACACGCATTTTTTTCTGCCTTACATAGAGCAGAATCCGGCTAGATGGCCACCTGCGGTCTCTCGTATTTTTGATATAACATACTTATCTTGTATGTGTTTAATCGGTAAGCGATACTTTGCTGTCCCTCCCTAACCAAACCCGCTCCCATGCCTTCCGGGCACTTGCCGTCATGACGCCAGCCACTCAGACGCAAACGAATCGGCGTGGCGAGATCCATCACTCGGCCTGCAACGACCTGCGAGGAGAGGGAGCATGCGGTCGTGAGCCTCACCTGCAAGAAAATGTCAGATTTCGGTCTTAATTACCCGCAGCCATCGATGCGAGAAAGAACAACATACGGAAAATAGAATGAACCCAGCAATATATACATAATGCTGGGTTCAGAAATATTTCTATCGAGCGGACTGGCATTTAAAGACCGAAATATGACAAAAACTTGCAGATTCCACGGACGCAGGTCGAGCAATCGCAAACAATAGGGCCGGGACCCGCGGGGTGCTCTCGAGACCGAAGCCCAAGCAGCCGCCCTCGGCTCAGTACCCCATAACCTGCAGCCCGAACATCACCACGGTCAAAACCGTGATCAGTGCGATGGTGGCCCAGGTGAGGATATTCCACAGGCGGCTGTTGCGATACTGCCCCATGATGTGCCTGTCGCTTGCTATGAAAACAAGGAACACGAGCAGGATGGGCAGCAGCACGCCGTTGATGACCTGCGCACTCATCATGATCTGGAACAAGTCCACGCCCGGCATAATAACCAGCAGCGCAGACGCGGCGATGATCACCGTGATGATGCCGCGGTACACCGGGGCCTCGCCCCAGCTGCGGTCGGCGCCGCGCTCCCATCCGAACGCCTCGCAAATGGCGCTGGAGGTGACACCCGGCAGCACGCACGCGGCCAAGAAGCTCGCCGCAACCAGGCCGGCGGCAAACAGCACCCTTGCCATGTCGCCCGCGATCGGCTCGAGCGCACGGGCGGCGTCGGCCGCATCGGCGACCGCGATACCCTCGGGGAACAGCACCGTACCGGTTGTGATGATGATGAACCAGGCGATGGCGCAGGCCACGACGGAACCCGTGGTGGTATCGATGCGCTGCAGGACGATGTCGTCCTCGGTGGCGTTCTTATCTACCACGTTGTTCTGCGCCAGGAAGATCATCCAAGGGGCGATAGTGGTGCCGATAGTGGCCACGAGCAGGCTAATGTAGCTCGGGTCGGCGGCGATATGCGGAGTGACGGTTGCCAAGGCGACGGAACCCCAGTCGGGCCCGGTCATAAAGGCAGCCACCACGTAGGTAACGAATACGCAGCTCACCAGCAGCAGGATCTTCTCGATACGACGGAAGCTGCCGGACATGGTGAGCATCCAGATGAGCAGGGCAACCAGCGGCACCGAAATAGTGGGCGGGATGCCAAACAGCGCCAAACCTGAGGCGATACCGGCGAACTCCGAGATGGTCACCGAGGTGTTGGCGATAAGCAGCGCACCCATGGCAAGGGCACTCTTGCGCACGCCGAACTTCTCACGGATCAGCGATGCGAAGCCCTTGCCCGTAACGCACCCGCAGCGAGCGGCCGTCTCCTGCACCACAATAAGCAGAACGGCCATAACCGGCAGCATCCACAACGTGCCGTACCCATAGCTCGCGCCGGCACTGGAATACGTGGCGATACCACCGGCGTCGTTGCCCGAAAGCGCGGCCAAGAGCCCTGGGCCCATCGCGCCCAAAATCGCCGCAACCGTAAGCTTGCGCTTGGTTCCTTGTTTCACACAGCTCACCAGCCTAGAGCGCCGCGACGTGCGTGACAACCCACAAGCCCGCAATCACGCACAGCACCGCTGCGATGGCGATGGCCGTGAACGTCATGGACGTGCCGGAGGTGTTGACGTCGTGATCGTCGCGCCAGAACAGGACTTTAAGGTAAATAACCGAGGTCATGTAGCTGAATAGGCACACCAAGCCCGCAGCGGAAAAGGACGCAACGAACACGCGGTGGTCGAGCATGGCCACATCGGGGAACGCAACGGTTGCCACAAGCTGGGCGCACAGGTACACAACCAGGCCCAAGCCGGCGCCCATAAGCGTATTCTGCAGCCAGAAACCCAGGTAGGGCGGCTTCTCGTCGTCGCCGTCGTACTCCAGGAAGTAATTCTTCACAAACGAAACGCTCCGCATGGCGGCGAGCAGCGCCACGGGCATTGCCGCCATGGGGAACACCGCCAGGTGCGCCATGCCGATATTCGCAAGCGCGGAGCGAAGGATCGCGGCGAGCGCAGCGGCGGCAATGGCCCACACAACTACCCAGTACTGGCGCTGTACAAACCAGGCGATGGTATGGGAGGACTCGCCCGTGGTGTTCTCGCCGGAGCTCAGGCCAGCGATCTGCAGGTCCTCGGCGTGCTCCTCTGCCATAACGTCCATGGCATCGTCGACGGTGACGATGCCCAGGATATGGCGGTTCTCGTCGCATACGGGGATGGCCGCAAGGTTGTACTTGGACATCTCCTCGGCCACTTCCTCCTGGTCGAGCTCGGGGGCGACCCACACGACGTCCTTGTACGCCAGGTCCTTCAGGCGCTGGTCGCGCTCGGCCACGATCAGGGCGCGCAGGGACAGCACGCCGGAGATGGCGCCCTCGGCATCGGTGGTGTACACGTAGTACACGCTCTCGAAGTCCTCGTCCAAGCCGCGGATGGCCTCAATGGCATCGGCCACGGTAGCGGTTGCCGGGCAGGCCACAAACTCGCTGGTCATGATACGGCCGGCGGTATCCTCCTCGTAACCCAGCAGGTTACGGATGGCCTTCTCCTCCTTAACGCCCATCAGGCGCAGGAGCTTCTCGGCCTTCTCGTAATCCAGCTCGTCGATGAGCGCGGCTGCGTCGTCGGGGTCCATGTTAGCGAGCATGGTGGATGCGTCGCGGTCGGACATGCCCTCGAGCATCTCGGTTTTGAGCTCGTCGTCATCGAGCTCGGAGAGGGCCTCGGCGGACTGCTCGGTATCGAGCTGGGCGAACACCTGCGTGCGCAGGCGCGGGTCGAGCTGCTCGATGATGTCGGCGATGTCGGCCGGGTGCAGCTCGGAGAGCGTCTTGTGAGACACGGAGAGCTTGATCTGCTTGGTGGAGCGCTCCAGCAGGTCCATGTACGACCAGGCGATGATGTCCTCGGGCAGCGGCTTGCCCAACATGCGGGCGATCTTGGCCACCACGCGTTCGAACACGGGGTGGATGGCGCGCAGAAGGCCGCGTGCGCCCACCTCGGCGCCCAGCAGGCGCAGCTGGTTCTCGCCGGTAGTGGACAACTTGATGTCGTTTACGCGCACGACTTTGAGGCCCTGCGTGTCCACGATCTGCTTGTTCATGATGTCGCGCGCCAGCAGCACCTCGTCGGGCTGCAGGTAGGAAAAACGGATGTCGGTGGCGGGCGTCTTGAGGTACACGCCCTCGTCGTCGAATCGCTCGACGTACTTACGCCACGAGATCATAAACGGCGTTTTGCCGGGACCCCGGAACGCAAGGGCGGTGACGCGGGGGAAGACCTCGCCGGTGGCGATGCCGAGGTCGTTGACGATGCCGATCCTCTCGCCGTCTGCGTCGACGACGGGAAGCCTGAGCATCTCGGACAGGTAATTCATGGTGCTCCTTTACACAAACCCCGGCGCGCGCCGGCAAAGGGCACCCGCGGGGTCAGCGACTGTGTGGTCGAGGTTTTGCTTTCACCAAAGGCCTTTCTCGTGACCCATTGACTGTATCGTTCCTACTATAGCATCGCTCGACCGCTCGCCGATACACGTTTACCGTTCGCTGGCACATGCACGCTATTTTTCTGGAAGCGCCGCGTCCTTGGGCATCTTGACCGTGCCGTCGATCACATCCTGTGGGAATCCCCCATCGAGCTTCATGAGCTCGCCCACCGTGACCAGCTCGTATCCCGCCTGATGCAGCCCGTCGATGACCCGGGGCAGTGCCTCGATATCCTGCTCGCGATCCCCTCCGCCATCGTGCATGAGCGCGATGGCCCCGTTGTAGGCATGGGAAAGCACACCATTGACGATGGCATCGGCCCCGGGCCGCTTCCAGTCCAAGGTATCGATGTTCCACAGCACGTTGCAGCTGATCAGATCTGCCGAGCGGGCCCATTCCGTAGCCGTGAAGGCCCCGTACGGCGCGCGGATCATCTGCAGCTTCTCACCCGTTGCATCCTTGAGGAGGTCGAACGCGGAAGCGATCTCGCCGCGCAACGCGTCCCTATCCAGCGTGGGCAGGTTTTGATGCTTATTGGTGTGGCTGGCCAGCTCGTTACCGCCGTCAAGCACCGCCTTAGACAGCTTTGGCAAGGACTGTGCACCGGTTCCCACATTGAAGAACGTGGCTTTGGCGCCATGCTCCTTGAGGATGTCCAAGATCTGCTGGGTATATTTGCTCGGCCCGTCATCGAACGTGAGGGCCATGTACTTTTTACCGTCCTTGGGCTTGGGGTTGGCCGATGCGATCACCATGTTCTGCGGCTGGGCAAGGATCTCGCGGTCGACGACCTCTCCGGAGGTTTTGCCGCGCCACACCGTCTTTTTGCCGGGCTTTCCCCATTGGGCCACGTATTGGATAGCGCCGCCCTTGCCCATCTCGACATCGGGGGCGATCGCAGCCTGCTCCTCTACATGCCCCTCAGTTACGTCGGCGCCGTTTGCCACGGTGATGCTCGAGCCCTCCGCGATGACCGTATCCGCCAGATCGCCGGCGGCGATCGGCGACCCGTCAACCGTGACGGCGCAGCGCTCCCCGCCCTTGTCGTCGATCACGTTGCCGCCGACCGACAGGAGCCTGCCGGGAGCAACCTTGAAATAGTCGTTTTGCTCCAGCATGTCGGCCAGCTTGGTATGGATACGCACGGAGACCGGCTCGCCGTTCACCGTGACCCCGATATGACGCCATACGGTGGTGTAGCACACCCCAAGCACGCACACGGCGAGCATGAGGGCGGCGATGGCGAGCGTGGCCCGCGAGAAGCCGCGGCCCCGGGGTTGAGAGGGGTTGATTTTGCGATCGCTCTGCTCGGTCACGTCTGCCTCCAGATTCCTAGTGGCACGCTACGTTTACAAGACTATCATCACACATCGTGCGGACAATTATCCACACCCCTCGAAGTATGACAGAACTGTCAGCTCGTTTACTGCTCGGCCTCGTCATCGGGCAATTCGGGCAGCACAGCGTCCTTTGGCATGGTCACTTTGCTCAGGGAGACCGCCTTCGCCAGGTCTTTGTCGCTCTTGATGAGATCGCCCAGGGATACGATCTCGAACCCGTCGTTGCGCAGGGCGTCGATAAGCTCGGGCAGGACCTCGACGGTTTGGTCGGACACCTCATCGTTATCCGTCAGCAGGATGATGTTGCCGGTGCGCGCGGAGCCGACCACCGTGTCGACCACCTGCTGCGTGCCCTTGAGCAGCCAGTCTCCCGAATCCACGTTCCAGGAGACAACGGTGCCCACCAGATCCATCGCATCCGCCCAGTTTTGATCGGAGAATTCGCCGAAGGGTGGGCGCAGTAGCGCGGTCTGGCCACCGCCCGCTTTCTTCACGGCCTTGAATCCCTGTGCGAGCTCATCGCGCAGCTCCTCCGCCGGCATCTTACCCAGCGCCTTATCGGCGTACGCGTTGGCACCGATCTCGAATCCTGCATTCTTGATGGCCTTGACGGCCGCGGTGTTCCCCTCCGCCTTATCGCCCGCGAGGAAGAACGTCGCCTCCGCCTTCTTCTCCTCCAGGATGCGGACGATCTCCTGCGTACGCTTGCTGGGGGCCTCATCGAAGGTAAGGGCGACCAGCTTTTTGCTGCGGTCGCTCGGGATCACGGAGGTGCGTTCGACAACGCAATCGACCGGCTTCACCACAACGCCCTTGTCCGCGGTCTTGCCCGACTCCAAACCGGTCCATATCTCGGATCGGCCCATCTTTCCCCAGGTGGCCACGTACTGAATCGCGCCAGACCCCTCTATGGTGAGCGTCGGCTTGATATCCGTGGCTTCGACTTCGTGCTTCTCGTACACATCGGCGCCATCGGTGATGGACAGCTTCTCGCCGCCCGACAGCTCCGTCGAATCCAGCTTGGAAAGCTTGACATCCTTGCCGTTGAGCTTGACGGTACACGCCGGGCCGCCGCCCTTCTTCAGCACCGTATCGTCCACCGCGAGCAGGTTTCCGGGCTTGGGTGCCAGCTTCTCATCCTTGATCACGCGATCGATGGTTGAGTGGATGCGCACCGAGGTCTTTTCGCCGTTGAGCTCGATGTCGACCCCGCGGTTGGCATACCAGATCACGCTCGCCAGGAACAGCAGCGCCGCGCACCCCACGATGATCAGCGCGTACGACCCGCGGGGGTCTCTGCGGCCGCCGCCGAACGTCCCGCGGCGCCCTCGGCGGCCGAAACCCTGCGTATGGTGCAGGTATTGCGCGCCGGGCTTGCGCTGTATACGACGACGCCCGCCCGGAAGATGGGCGGGTGCCGATGTGCGACACGACGGTTTTTTATTCGTGGAGTAGGAGGTGGCATAGTTAGGCAAAAGATCTCCCGTTCCGGTTATTTCGCTTTCTTCTTCGCAGGCTTATCGGGCAGGCCGGCGGCCTTCTTGAACTCGGTCGCAAAGTTGCCGAACATGCCCTTCGTCTTCCCGAGCTGGCGGCCCAGCGCCTTGCTGCCCTTATCGAGCGCACGGCTCCCGTGCTCATCGAGCGCGGCGGCGCCCTTCTTGACACCAGCCTTGACCTTTACCGTGGCCTCGGCGGCCTTTGCCGCTGCGCCCCCCGAGAACTCGAAGCCGGCGACCTCGTTGCGCACGACCATGGCCCCGTCGCGATAGCCGATAAGGTCCTTTGCCGGGACCTCACGGTGCCCCACCAGCGCGTTCGACGCGCCGCCCTCGTTGAGGATGAACGTGCTCACAAGGCCCGTTTTGAGGTTGAAATCGGCGTCAGCGCAATACCCGACGTTCTGCCCCGACTCGGTCACCACATCCATACCGGTCCAGATGATGCAGGAGTCGAGGTCGACGCCCAGGCGCTTTGCAGCGGCCTCGTCATACGACTCGCGCGCGTCCCGCACCGTGATGACATCCTGGTACACCTTGAACGAATCGAATGCGACGAAGCGGTCATCCTGTTTGATCATGCCCGCGATATCGGGCAGGCTCAACATGAAGCCCACGACGCGACGGCCGTCCGGCGAGAACACGGCGCTGTGCAGGCGCCCGAGCTTATGGGGGTCGCGGGGCGTTCCGTCCTTCTTGGTCTGCTTGTTCTTGGGAAGCGCTTTATACAGCTTGAGCCCGCGGAACTCTTCGACACGCATGCGTTACCGCCCCTATCCCCTGTGCTAGGCCTGCGCCGGCGTCTGCGCGGGCTCGTCGGCAGCCTGCGGGGCGTCTACGACGACCTCGGCGGCAGGCGTGACCTTGCCGGCGGACACGGCGTCGTTGAGCTGCTCGCGGAGCTGATCCATGCGCTCGCGTGCCAGATCGACCTTGGCGCGCAGCTCGTCGGTCTTGGCATCCATCATGGGGCCGAAATCGCTCGCGGCGGCGCGGGCCTGGTCAACGCCCCGCTCGCACATGTCGCGTGCGGAATCCCAGGCGTCATTTGCTATATCGGCCGCCATGGCGCGCGTCTCCGCGCCGGAGCGGGGAGCGAACAGTACACCGAGAACAACACCGGCGGCCGCACCGAAAGCGGCACCGGCAGCAAAGGTCAAACCCTTACCCATATCATTTCCTCCTCTAGACGGATGTCTCTAGATGAAACCCCATTATACCCACTTGGGCGCTCTTAACCTTACAGCGGGCGCATCGGCGCCGTGGCGCCGGGGTCGCACGCGTAATCGCCCTCGTCCGCCACGAACGACGACGGATCGGCGGCCGCGCCGCCATATACCGCGGACGCCCCATCTTGCACGGGGGCGGGCGCGGCGCCCTCGACATCGATGACCTGGCGCGCGTCGTCCTGCTCGGATGCATCGGGCTCAACCGCGTCCTCCTGCTCGCCGCGCAGGCTCAACACCAGATGGCGCAGCGCCGCGCAGGTGCCCGAGAAATCGGGCGGAGTCTGCTCGGGGGCCAGGAACGCCCAGTTCATCATGAAGGTTGCCGAGGAGAGGGCACCGATCGCCAGTGCATCGTCGGGGCAGGAGAGCTCGACGTCGAACAGGCGGGGGTCGACATCGACACTGCGCGTGCGGCCGGTGGACACGTCGCCCGCCAGACCGGTCTCGTTCATGATCTCGACCGACAGGTGCTCGAGCAGGTGGGCCATCTCGGTATGGCCCATGCAGTCCTGGAATTTGCTACCCGCATCGCCCAGGCACAGATGGTCGGCGATGGCGGGCGCCAGATAGTACACGCGCGCGGTGGCCTCGACGTTCTCCGACGTCATCAGCGGCATACCGGGGTTGACCAGCACGCGTGCGGTCAGCTTCTTGTCGCCCACGGTGATCTTCAGAATATTGAACAGGTCGGCCATGGCCGCTCCTCCCTACTCGCCGTCCCCGCCGTCGCGGTCCGGCTTCATGGTCTCAGGTGCAATGTTAGACCCTGCGCGCACGGAGCGCACGCGCGATGCATGCTCGCGCTGGTCCTCACGCTGCTGCTCGCGCTTGCTGCGGGCCTCGTCCTCGCGTGCCTCGGCAGCGAGCTTCTCCTCCTCGGAGGGCGCGATCACGCGGATGAGCGAGATACGCTGCCCGCGCATGGACTGGACTTTGAACTTGTACCCATCGGCCTCGAACACCTCTCCGATATCGGGCACGGAATCGCACAGCTCCAAGATCCAGCCGGCGATGGTCTCGTACTCGTCGCTCTCCTCGATGGGCCAGCCCAGCTCGATGGCGTCATCGCACGGGAACCGGCCATCGACCAGCCACTCGCGGCGGGACAGACGCGTGAGGTATTTGTTGTCGGGGTCGAATTCGTCCTCGATCTCGCCCACGATCTCCTCGACGATGTCCTCGATCGTGATGATGCCGGCCGTTCCGCCGTACTCATCCACAACCACCACGATCTGGTCGTGCGCGGTCTGCATCTCCGAAAGCAGCGGCAGGATATCCTTGGTGTCCGGAACGAACGTGGCGTCGCGCATGAACTCGCTCACCGGACGCTCGCCCTCGCCCTCGAGTACCGGGCCGATCAGGTCCTTGATATGGGCGATGCCCGAAACACCATCCTGGTCCTCGTGATACACCGGCATACGCGAATAGCCCGTTTGGCGCATGAGCTGCATGACGCTCTCGACGGTCTCGGTATCCTCGACCATGGTCACGTCCACGCGCGGCACCATGACCTCGCGCGCCACCGCGTCGCCCAGGTCGAACACCTCGTGGATGATGCGCTTCTCCTCGTCGAGCAGGCTATCCTGCTCGTTGATCATGTATTTGATCTCTTCCTCGGACACGTTCTGGCGGTCGTCAGCGCTCTTGATATGCAGCAGGCGGGCCAGGAGATCGGAGGACACGCCCGTGAGCCACACCAGGGGACGGGCGATCTTTTGGAATACCATGAGGGGCCTGGCGACGCGCTTGGCCACGCCCTCGGCATTGGAAAGCGCGATGCGCTTGGGCACCAGCTCGCCCACCACGATGGACAGATAGGACACGATCAGCGTGATGATCACCGGGGCCAGGCCGCCGGCCACCGCGGTGAGCGGCGCGATGCCGAAACTCGACAGCCACCGGGCCAGGGGGTCGGACAGGTTGGTGGACGCCACGGCCGAGGAAGCGAAGCCCACGAGCGTGATCGCGACCTGGATGGTGGCCAAAAAGCCGCCAGAGTCCGCGGCCAGCTCGGCGGCACGGGCGGCGCGGCGGTCGCCCTGCTCGGCATCGTGGTCCAGCACGGCCCGCTTGGCCGTGGTGAGGGCCATCTCGGACATCGAGAAATAGCCGTTGACGATCGTGAGCACCAGCGTGGTGATGATACTGATGGTTATGTCCATGGGGACGAGTTAGACCTCCAAGAAACAGGGGCGAGATGACGACGGGGGGCTTGACGGCGCAGGGCCGCCGAGGAAGCTAGATCACATAGAGCACGACCGCCAGGAACTGCAGGACGCTCGCCACGAGCACGAAGACGTGGAACACGCTATGCATGTAGCGCACGTTCTTGAGCATGTAGAAGATCGTACCGACCGTGTATACGATGCCGCCGGCAAGCAGCAGCGCCAGCGCCATGGGGTCGAGAGCGGCGATAAGCTGGGGCAGGCGGAACACCACGAGCCAGCCCATGGCGAGATAGATCGCTATGGTGAGCCACAGCGGCTGGCGCTCGCGCATGAGGGCCTCGAACAGGATGCCGGCGGCCGCGATGGCCCATACGGCGATGCAGAGCCACACTCCGCCATCGTTTGCCAGCGTGACCAGGCAGAGCGGCGTGTACGTACCCGCGATCATGAGATAGATGCAGCTGTGGTCGATGATGCGGAGTACCCGCTTGGCGGCACGGGGCGCGATAGCGTGATACAACGTCGATGCCAGGTATTCCAAGATGAGCGTGACGCCGTACACGATGGCGCTCGCCAGCACGGCGGCATGCGGGCCGCCCAGGCAGGCCTTTACGATCATGACGACAAGGGCGGCTATCGCAAGGGCGACGCCGATGCCGTGCGTAATCGAATTGGCGATTTCCTCCCCCAGCGTATAGCGGGGCAGCTCATGCTTCTTTTTGGGTTGCCGCGCCGTTGCGACGGCAGCGCCGACGATGCGCGCCGCTCGCGTTTGAGCATCGGCGCGCGCTATGGGAACAGGGTTAGCCGCGACCCCGGGTCGCGGCATGGGACTGTCGCTTGAATCTGGCATGCGGGCTATCGGGCCTCCGTCGAACAAGTGGTTTGCGCATACTATAGCAGATTAGGTACCCCATCTTTGGCCAACGCAACGCGAGAAGCAGGCAAAAGGCCGTTTGCACCAAAATTACCGGGTCCGACGACAACGGTCGGCTCCGGTATTACAGAGACCTTACAGACAAGGCGACCGCCCTTCATGCCGGCAGGCGCCAAGGCTCAAAACAGTGTAGGACGAGGGGCTATCCGTTCCATTTCGCGAGCGCGCGCTGGAGCTGCTCGCCGTCGGGCTCATAGGGCTCGCGCACACCATGGCGCAGCATGAACGGATCGCTGCCCTTGCCGGTCACCACAACCACTGCACGGTCCCATGTTTCACGGACCGCCGTCTCGATGGCCTCGCTGCGGTCGAGAACGATCTTCCACTCGTGGTTCCCCTGGCGATCGACGGCGTCCGCGATGGCCCGCGCGATGTCCGCCGGGTCCTCGGAGCCCGGGTCGTCCTCGGTGATCACGATGCGATCGGCGAGCTTGCCCGCCGCGACGCCCATCGTCTCGCGGCGGTCCACGCCCTTGCCGCCCGTTGCACCGAACACCACGGCGATCTCCCTGTCGGGGTAGCTCTCGCGAAGGTCGCGCAGGAGCGTCTCGAGGCTCATGCCGTTATGTGCATAGTCAACAACGCCCACGATGCGCCCCGTCTTCCCCGGATACAGCTCCATGCGCCCCGGGACGCGCGCGGAAGCGAGGCCGTTACGCATATCCTGCTCCGACACATCGAGCGCCTCGGCACAGGCGATCGCGCCGAGTGCATTGATCAGGTTGAACTTTGCCGGAGATGGCACGACGAGCTCCATCGTGAACCGCGGGGTGCGCACGCGCGCGACGATCGTATCGCCGCGGCGCTCGTATGCCAGCACGGCGACATCAGCCTCGAGCGTACACAGCGAATACGTGAGCACGCGCTCGCAGCCGGCCGCGCGCGCCGCCTCGAGCACACGCTCCGACACGTCCATATCGAGGTTCACCACCGCGGACCTGCAGCTATCAAACAACATGGTTTTACTGGTGAAATAATCTTCCATCGTCGGGTGCTCGATGGGTGATATGTGGTCCTCGCCGAAGTTGGTGAATGCCCCGACGGCGAACTCGACGCCCAGTGTGCGGTGATATTTGAGAGCCTGGCTCGACGCCTCCATAACCAACTGGCCGCAGCCGGAACTCGCCGCGTTGGCGATACGGCGCTCGAGCTCAAAGGACTCGGGAGTGGTGAGCTTGGACTCGCCGCACTCAACGCCATCATCGTACTCCACGCCCGTGATGAACGCCGGAGCATGACTCGCCGTGCGCTCGGCCTGGGCCTCAAGCATACTGCGCAGGTAATAAACACTGGTCGTCTTGCCCTTGGTCCCCGTAAAAGCGACCACATCGATGTCGCCCGAGGGATGACCGTAGGCGGCATCGGCAAGCAGCCCCAGCGTGCGGCGGATATCGTTTACCAATATACAGGGGATATCCACGTCGTAATCGATTGCGGAAACATATGCGACCGCGCCGGCCTCGATGGCCTGCAGCAGGTATTCGCGCTTGAACGCGGCCCCCTTGCAAACGAACAGCGTGCGGTTGCGCACGTTGCGTGAATCATCTGTAACGTAGGCGATCGGCAGGTCCGCCTCGGCCGCGATAGCGCTTTCCGTAACGCCCGCGCGCTCCAGGACATCTTGATAAAAGCGCAGACTCAGCTGCTGTTGCAAAGTATCCGTCATGGACTCGACCTCGCGCTCTTCCCGCGCCGCCCGCAAGCTCGGAGCGGCAGCCCGCCAATCATCTCAAGCATACCCGCCCTGGGCGACAAACTTCGCAGGATGCGCGCGGTTTCTCAATGTTTCGATCTCTGCCGGAAACCAAGGTACACGATGCGCCTCCTCGGGCCACGCCTGTTGGGCCGCTCGGTGGGTGCTCTTCCGCGGCCGCTCCCGCCGAGCCGCGGCTGTCGGGCCGTGTCGCATCAAAGCTCTCATGCGACAGGTCGCGCTGCGGCCGTACCGCATGAAAGATCTCATGCGGCGCCGATGCACCGCACGTCTTTTTCTTGCGGTATTTTTCTACCACATAAAAATTATCTGCGGCAATTGAAGGGAGCGCCGTGCATAAGCAAAACTCTATAGCCATGATTATCGCACGTAACTAAGGTGTATCGGAAATTACTATTCATTATTTCGTATAGTTGATCTCAGAATTACCACACAAGTATCGATATGTGGCACAAGCATACCGCACGAACTGAAATATGTGACGGATACCCACCTCACGAAATGCAACGTGCGGCAATCCGTACTGCACGAAAGGCGGCGTGCGACAAACCCGACCGACATGAAATACGACATGCGGCAATCCGGCATCGCACGCAATGCAACCTGCGACAGATCTGCGGTAGACCCGCGGCTGACCTGCGAGTGACCTGCGGCAGCCACCCTCCGAACGGCCCCTGAACCGCATCGATTCAGCGGAAAAGGCTGCGCGTATGGTGGCAAATGGCGGCCGACGCTCCATAACGCACGCGGCCGAAACGGTCGGCAATAGATCGCATCTTCAAAGCGGACGGGCGGAAAGCAAACGCCTCCCGCCCGTCCGTGTACAGATACAGATGCACGTGCAGAGCACGCCCAACGGCCAGGCCCATCCGCACCAGGTCGGGCCCCATGCAGACGGGCCCACCACCTTGCTGGCGCAACGAGCGAAGCCCCGCCTCGTCAAGGCTGCTCTTATTTTGTTACCTCCGATTTGGCCGCAGGGGCCTCGGCAGCGGCGTCATCCTTCGAGGCGCCCGCGCTCGCGACAACCGCGGCGGCGTCCTTGGCGGCCTTTCGCGCGCGGGCCGCCGCTACACGGGCCTCCTGCTCGGGCGTGAGCTTTGATTTGGGACGCGCGCCCTGACCGGATGCGGCACCCGTGGCACCGGCACCGGCCCCAGCCCCGCCCACTGCGGCGCCCTTCGCCGGAGCCGCCGGCTTGTGTATCGTCGTCACCGAAAGCTCGGTCGTCGCCGGTGCGCACTCGGTGCTCATGCTCAGACACTTCTTGGGGCACTCGCGCACGCAGCTCGCGCACTGCACGCACCGGTACGGGTCGATCTCCCAGGTACCGCCCTTGCGATCAACGGCGATTGCGCCCACCGGGCACGCGCGTGAGCAGATTCCGCATAGGATGCACGTGTCGATATCGCACTGCACGTGACCGCGCAGGTCGGGGAACATGCGCTCCAGATCACGCTTCTCGTACGGGTACTTGACGGTGGCCGGCTTGTGGAACAGCGAGCGCATCGTCATCTTTCCCAGCTTGAAACTACCCATACCGGCCTACCTTTCCGTGCAGCTGATGCACGGGTCGATCGTGAGGATGATCATCGGGACATCGGCCACGTCGACGCCCTGCATTGCGCGCACCATGCCCGCCAGGTTCTGCGACGTGGGCGTGCGCAGGCGGAATCGGTCAAGGTACTTGGTGCCGTTGCCGCGTACATAGTAGAACGCCTCGCCGCGCGGCTGCTCGATCAGCACGTGCGACTGCCCGCCCTCCGGCGGCAGCACCTTGGGACCGGGCTTTCCGCCAATACCGTCGTGTGGGATCTTGGCAACCAGCTCCTCGATGATGCCGATGGACTGGAAAACCTCTTTGCAGCGCACTTCGCAGCGGGCGTAGCAATCGCCCTCAGTCGCGATGATGGGCTCGAAATGCTCCAGGTCGCCGTAAGCACCGAAGCCGGTCGTGCGCATGTCGTGCTCAACGCCCGAGCCCTTGGCAAACGGGCCGACCATGGACAGATCGAGCGCATCCTCGAACGAGATCGTGCCCACGCCGCACAAACGGCTGCGCACGGAATCGTCGTGCAGCATGGTGTCGACGATCTGCTTGTACTCGACGCGCAGGTCATCGAGCTTTTCGCACACGCGGTGCAGCTGGTCGTCGGAGATGTCGTGCGCCATGCCGCCCACGATGGTGATGGACAGGATGATACGGCCGCCGCAGGTCTCCTGGAAGATATCGAGGATGGTCTCGCGCAGGCGCCAGCAGTGGTTGAACAGGCTTTCGAAGCCGAAGGCGTCGGCGAGCAGGCCCAACCACAGCAGGTGCGAGTGGATGCGGGAGAGCTCCTCGAGGATGGTGCGCAGGTATTCGGCGCGGCGCGGGATCTCGATGCCGAGCAGCTTTTCGGTGGCGCTGGCGTAGCCGTAGCCGTGGCCGAAGCTGCAGATGCCGCACACGCGCTCGGCGATGTAGACGAACTGGTTGAAGTCGCGCTTTTCCACGAGCTTCTCGAGGCCGCGGTGGACAAAGCCGATCTGCGGGATGGCCTCGATAACGTGCTCGTCCTCCACGACGAGGTCGAGATGCACGGGCTCGGGCAGCACCGGGTGCTGCGGGCCGAACGGGATAACGGAGCGAGTTGCCATGGCTACTCACCATCCTTTCCTGCCGCGGCCTTCTTGGCGGCCTGGGCGGCGAGCGCCGCGCGGACCTTAGCGGCCTTCTCGGGATCCATGGCGGCGAGCTTGGCCTCCATCTTGGCGGCGCGCTCCTCGTCGGTGAGCTTGCGGGACGCGGGCGCGGCGGGCGCGGGCGCGGCGGGCTTCGCGGCGTCGACGGCAGCCACGGCGGCAGCGTCGGCCTCGGCGGCGGAGGTCCCCATCGCACGCTCTGCCTGAGCGGTCTCGGCGGCCTCGCGGGCCTTCTTCGCAGCAGCCTCGGCCTTGGCGGCCTGGGCCGCCTTCACCTTGGCGAGCTTCTCGCGCTCCTTTTTGATCTCGGGCGTGATGATGGTCATGGGCTCGGAGCAGGCCAGATTGAAGAAGTGCCCGCCGAAGTCGAGCTTCATGTTCACGAAGCGCACGCCGTACAGGTCGTGGGCCTCGTTCTCATAGGAAAACGCGGCGAAGTACTGGTCTTGGATCGACGGCACGCGCGAATCCTCGGTGATGCCGTATACACACAGGTTGAGCGCGTGGTCGCGGGTCTCGTCGTAAAAGGTGTAAAGCAGGTCGATGCCCGCCTCGGTGGTCTCGGCGCACATCTGCACGAAGCGGATGCCGTCGTGTTTGAGCGTCTGTACGCGCTCGAGCAGGTCATCGAGCGGTATGTCGGCAAACGACGTGGTGTACATCTACGCCTCCTTTGGACTGGTTGCGGATGGAGCGGGCGCAGCGGCTGCGGGCGACGGGGCGACCGGGTCGCCCTCGCATGCGCACGCGTGGCGCACCGGGGTCAGCTTGGCGGGGGCCTCGCCACGCTTCATCGCCTCGGCCTTCTTGTCCAAGATCTTCACGGCCTCCAGCACGGCGTCGATGATCGTCTCGGGACGCACGGCGCACCCGGGCGCGTACACGTCCACCGGAATGGCCTTGTCCACGCCGCCGATCACGTTGTAGCAGTCGCGGAACACACCGCCGGTGCACGCGCAGATCCCGCACGCCACCACGACCTTGGGTTCGAGCATCTGGTCGTAGATATGGCGCACGACCTCGATGTTCTGCGCGTTCACGCTACCCGTCACCAAAAAGATGTCGGCGTGCTTGGGGTTGCCGGTGTTGATGATGCCGAAGCGCTCGATGTCGTACAGCGGCATCATGGAGTCGAGCACCTCGATATCGCACCCGTTGCAGCTCGATCCGTCATAGTGGATGAGCCAGGGCGATTTTGAAGAATATGCCATGTGAGCTCTCCTTTAGATAAACGGGATGATGAGCACGTAGAACAGGTTGACGATGCCGGCAACCAGCGCCACGACCCAGGCCATCTTGAGGCACTTCTGCCACTTCACGCGGGCGAAGTTGTTGTCGATGAACACCTCGAAGAACCACACGACAGCCATCATCACCACGGCCAGCACGATCGACCAGGGGTTATCCCAAATGAAGAACATGCCCACCCACATGAGGAACAGGACGCTCTCGCACCAATGCATGATGTCCACAAGCGCCAGCGTGCGCCCGCTCATCTCGGTGGTGATGCCCTTGACGATCTCCTGGTGCGCATGGTGGCTGTAGGACAGGTCGAACGGCGATTTGCGCAGCTTGATGGTGAGGATGAACACCAGCCCCAGGAAGATGGGCACCAGCATCACGATGATGGGCATGGGCAGTGCCCGCAGGGATGCGATGTCGAACGACTGCGTGGCGGTGAAGAAGCCCACCGTCATGATGAGCAGCATGGGCTCGTAGCTCATGACCTGCAGGCACTCGCGATCGGCGCCCGTGTCGGCGTACGGCGAGCGGCTGGAATAGGCCGCGATGATTACGAACAGCGTGCCCAGGGTGACCAGGAACACACACATCAGCAGGTTGGAGCCCGAGATGAACAGGCCGCCGGCCAAGATGGCGAAAAACAGTGCGCACACCACGTAGGACTCGTCCACGGCATTGACCGTGGCCTGCTCCTTGGAGAGCAGTTTGCGCAGGTCATAGTAGGGCTGCAGCAGGCGCGGGCCCACACGGCCCTGCATGTGGGCGCTCACCTTGCGGTCGAGGCCCTCGAGCAGGCAGCCGAGCACCGGGGCGCACACGGCAAAAACCAGCACGCCCACGGCGATGCCGCCCAGGCCCGGGCCGACCAGGCGCACGGTCCGCTCGACCAGGAACACGCCGCCGGCAAGCACGCTCGGCGAAAACACGAAGCAGGCGCCGATGGCGATGAGGATCACGGCGGTGCCGACGATAAGGCCCACGTTGGTAAGCGTGTGCTCGCTGAACACCTCGGTCATGTACCAGTTGCGCTTGGTGGATGTCATGGTGCGGCCCATGGAGCCATGGTAGCGACGGCCGTCGGGGTCGGTGCACATACCGCCCAGGTACACCTGAACGCGGCGCTTCTTGGTGGCGCGGCCCCAGGGCGTGAGCAGGATGATGGCGATGAAGACGACGATGACCGCCATGATGATCATGTTGTCGCTCTCGATGAGCTGCGGCGAGGTGGCGTAGATGCTCTCGAGATACGGCGCCACGACCTGCTGGGAGATCGCGGGCAGGCCGACGCAGCACAGCAGCAGCAACGCGGAGATGAACCCGATGGCGGCCCACTCGCTCTTATGCACGCCGCCCTCGACGTTCTCGGCCTTCTGCGCCACGCCGGACAGCTTGCCCAGCCACTTGGCCCAGTAGAAGAACGTGGCCGCCGAGCCGAAGGCCAGCGCGATGATGAACAGCACGTTGCCGGTCTCGGCGAAGGACACCAGGGTGGCCCACTTGGAGATCAGCATGCCGAACGGCGCCACGAACATGCCCATGATGCCCAGCATCATGAAGCGGGTGAGGTGCGGCAGTCGGCTGAAGAGGCCGTCCATGTCCTCGATGTTGCGGCTGCCGATGCGGTGTTCGACGGTGCCCACGCACAGGAACAGCGTGGACTTGGACACGGTATGGAAGATCATCAGGAAGATGGCGGCCCATACGGCCTCGGGCGTGCCCACGCCGGCGCAGGCGGACATGAGGCCCAGGTTGGCGATGGTGGAGTATGCCAGGACGCGCTTGGCGTTGCTCTGCGTGATGGCGATGAACGAGCACAGCACGAAGGTGATGCCGCCGATGGTGACCACCAGCGCGGACGCCACCGGGAACACCAGGTACAGCGGTGCGAGCTTAACCAGCAGGAAGACGCCGGCCTTGACCATGGTGGACGAGTGCAGTAGTGCGCTCGTGGGCGTGGGCGCGACCATGGCGCCCAGCAGCCACTTGTGGAACGGCATCTGCGCGGCCTTGGTGAGGCCGGCGATGGACATGAGTACGAGAGGAATCGCCAGCAGCGGCGCAACTGGCGCGCTGCCAAGCGCGATCATGCCCGAAAGCGACAGGGGCACACCGGCGGAGTGCATGAGGATCAGCGCCAGCAGAAAGGCCAGACCGCCCACCATGTTGAGGTTGATCTGCGTGAACGAGTTGGTGATGGCCTCGGGCTTCTTGGTGTAGCCGATCATGAGGAAGGAGCACACCGTGGTGATCTCCCAGCCCGTGAACAGCCAGTCGAGGTTGTCGGAAAGCACGATCACGAACATGGCAGCCAGGAACAGGAACATGAGCGCCGAGAAGAAGTGGCGCCGGTCGGGCGCGCCGGCGGGCTCATGCTGCTGGAAGTCGTGCATGTAGCCCAGGGCGTACACGCAGATGGCGCTGCCCACCAGACCCACGATGAGGACCATGATGGTGGACAGGGTGTCGATGTAGATGGGTGCCTCGAGCATCTCGGCGGGGCCCTCGGTGAGGGTCATCTGCGCAAAGAGCAGCACACCGACGGTTTGGATGAGACCGAGCACCAGCGCGGTGCGGTTTTTGTAGCGCACGGCGCTGTACAGGATCACGGCGCACAGCACGACATCGACAGCCGCCATGATCCAGGAGATGAGGTAGCTCGTCTGCGCGGGAAGCGAGATGGGCGTGGGCCCGCCAATCAGATTGCCGGCCGCAAACGCAATGGAACACACCCCCGTCAGCACTGCGGCGGCGATCGAGATCACCGACCGCTGCCTTTCGCTGCGGAGCAGCATCAGCAGGACCGCTGCCACGAGCGGCACTGCGAACAAACATGCAATCAATCCCATAGACGTCCCCTCATTAGGCTGTCGGGGCTTTTGCAAGCGACGGCAAGCGCGTTATAGAACTCGGCACAGATAGACCGATTTTCTCTAGTCTAGTCCTTTTACATGCAGGTTTTGCTTAATTCCTTATTATGAGTAGGTAAAAGTTGCCGCCCCTATTTTGACACCCTACTGAAAGCTGCGGGTATTATGCGCGATGCAGCGCGTAGCACTGCAATACGGGGCGCCAACTCGATGGCGGGTACGCGGGGCGGGTTGCACGCGGCATGGACTGAGGATTTGGGCGAGCAGATCGAGAAGGGCGTCAGCGGCGCGGGTGGGAATGGGCTGGAGGGGCCCTCCGCCGTCCCATCAGGCGGCTCCAGAACATCCGGCAATAGCGCGGAAAACGAAATTGAGGGGGCAACTGGCAGAAATCCGCAAATATGGTTTAACCACTGTTTTGCCGGGTTAGTATTTCAAGCTTTTCCGCGTGATTTTTTGGAGACACTTGCAAACTTTATAGTCATAAAGGCTCTGCAAAAAGACTCTGGCCGGATTTTTGGGTATTAGGCGGTCTCCAAGTTTAACCCACCATATTTATAAACAAGCCATATTTGCGAATTTCTGCCAGTTTGGGCCCAACCGGCTTCGGCGCATTGTTTAGGCCCTCTCCGGATGCGATGCCGAACAAAAAAACCACCCCGTCGGCGTTACCGCAATCGACCAGATTGCCCACGCCGCGGTTGCGATTTGCCCACATCACAACCGTGGCGTGGGCGACCAGCACCAAACCGGGCCCGCGCGAACGACCGAAAGGCCCGGCGGCGACGTCTGGGATAGCTTCCGAGCATCGGGCAACTGTGGCAGGCGCGGAATTTGCCACAACTGGCAGAAATTGCCAGATACATATAATCTGCCTATTTGATAGGTTGATTTTGCAGTCTTTTTCAACCTGGTTATAGATACATCTGTTAGCTATTTCACTCGCAAGCACTTCGGATGGCGCGTTCTAACGATTAGGTGGGGGTTCAAACGTACCCCACAGCATTAGCGAACTATCTGTATCTGGCATTTTTGCCAGCTTTACCGCAGAAGACCCCAATCAGCCGCGGCACGGCGATCAAGATCTCTGCCCGGGCCGTCTGCCCGAGCCGCTATCTCCCGCCCGGGCCGCCAAAACCGGTGCAAATCGATGTCATCTCAGCACTGGCAGTTGCAGCGCCCACCGGCAGCCTCCGAACTCGCGGCCGCCCCGCCCGGCCCCGACCGGCAGGCCAGCCACCCGGCCTACCGCTCTGCCGACAGCCGATAACAAAAGCGGGGGCAGGCGCAGCCTGTCCCCGCTTACAAATGATCGGCTAATGCTCGAAACCGACCCTACTGCTCACGGCCCTTACGCGCAATTGCGATACCGGCACCAGCCAGCACAATGCCAGCCGCGGCGGCGCCAGCAATGGGCAGCACCGCGTTATCGCCGGTCTGGACCAGATGACCGCCCTGGTTAGAGGAGCCGGGCTTGTCAGAGCCGGGTTTACCAGAACCGGGCTTGTCAGAGCCGGGTTTATCGGAATCCACACCCGGCTTCTCCTCGGGAGCCTCCGGTCCCTGCGGATCTTCCGGCTGCTGCTCGGGATCGACCGGGGCAGACGGCCCGATCTCGCTCATATCCGTGCCCCAGGTTGCAACCAGGTTGATATCGTCCTCGACGGTCTTGTTAAAGTCGAACTTGTCGCCCTTGTTGTACCAGCCAACAAACTGCGGCTCTTCCGCGGAGCGCGCAGACGGGCGCTCCGGAGCTGCAGGCTCCTCGATCTTGCCGGCATTTTCAAGCTTCACCATGTTCAGGAAGCTGCCGTCGGCGTTGAAGAAGTTGACGTAGTATGGCCACGCGATCTCAACCGGCTCAAGGCTATCCTTGCAAGTCACCTTAAGGTTATCGAGCACGAAGTCACCCGAACCAACAGCGGTGTTACCGCTGTTGCCACCGGAATACAGGCCGATCCAGGTCTGGCCGTCCTCGGCACCCGTAACCTCCATCTTGACATGCTTAGTGGTCTGCTTGCCATTCTTGAAGGTCGTCGCCAGGAACTCGGTAGGCTCGGTGAACTTGTTCTCGCCGTCGCCCACCACCATCTGGTACTTGTCGGCGGCGGAGCCCGCCTGGTAGTCGAACTCGACGGTATAGTGCTTGCCGGGCTCGAACTTCAGCGTCTGCGGCGTGGTCTGGTACAGCAGGCCCTTGCGACCATCGTGGTACTTGAGGGACCAGTTGCCGTCAATCGCGTCGTCGACCTCCTTGCTGTGGAAGCCGGTCTGGGTAAACTTGCCGTTGCGCTCGGACAGGTGCGCCACCGCATCGCCGCCCTTGGAAGACGGGCCGATCACGAACGGATACAAACCAGAGACCGCATGCTCGAAGTCCTGGGTGAAGCTGCCGTCGGCTGCCTGCACCGGGAACTCGGAGGCCTCGACGACGCGAATATTATCGAACGTCGTGGTACCCTTACCGGCTTTGCGGCTCAAGCGGAACGTTGCAGTGTCGTCCTGCGCGGTGAACTTAACGTACGCGCGAGTCATGTAGGAGTTCTGGCGCTGATCGCTGGCGGTGTAGTTCTTGATCACCGAGCGACCAAGGCTACGGGAGACCTTCTCCTTGCCGCTCTTAACCGAAACCGCAGCCGTCGCGTCGGACTCGTTTGCCACATACACCTCGGCCACGTAGGTCTTACCCTTCTTAAGGCCGGTCAGCTTGGTGGAAACCGCAACGTCCTCCGCCGGGTCGGTGATGGTGAGCTGCTGGTCGCCGTACTGATTGTGCTTTACGGCAACAGCGTCGTTGGCGATAGTGCCGCCCCAAACGTCCTTGCTCAGCTTCTCGCCCTCATCGTAGGAGTTAAAGCCGGGGTCGACCACGCCGGTGCCCTCGCCGAACTTAACGGAGTCGGACGTCTTGGCCTTGGAGTCGGCCTTGGCGATCACATACGGGGTCTTGGCCTCGGCATCGATGGTCACCTGGCTACCGGACACGTCGGCTACCTTCACGCGCCCTTGGTCGGTGAGCTTGTACAGAGCCGCGCCGCCCTGGAAGCCCGCGGGCAGATCCCAGGTGGTGGTTCCGCCGTCCACGTTGTAGTGGTACAGCTTGTGGTCGCCATCCTGCTCCCAAGGTAGCAGATAAGCACCATCCTCCAGGACCTTCTTGCCGTTGAGGGTGATCACGCGCTCGCACACGTCGTCCTTGCGCTGAGCCTCCTTGCGGGTCACGACAACCTCGTCACCGGCCTCATTGGTCAGGCGGATCTGCTTCTCGTGGTTGGCGACCGGGGACTTCTCGCCCTCGCCGTAGTTATCCCAGTCAACCACCTGATAGTGCTGCAGGAAGCGCGTGGGCAGGTTCTCGGTGAAGGTCATGTTGAGGTAGGCATTGAAATCCTGCTCGTTGCCCCAGCCCTCGAAGCCTTCCTCCTGCCAGCCGCCCAACAGCGGGTTGTTCATCACGCCGCCGGTGCCGGGCCCGTTGTTGGGCGAGGTGTCACGCTGATCGTTACGCAGGAAGCGCGCAATATCGGAGTTGATGCCCTTGGTGGTGCCGCCTCCGTAGTGGACCTCGGTAGCCCAGTGGCTCCAAGTGGAGTCGTACTCGCCCTCCTGCGGGAACTCCGTGGAGAAGCGCCAGCCCAGAGAGTTGATCTGCTCGGCAATGCGGCGGGTCTCCCAGGCGTCCTCGTACCATACATCCAGGTAGATGAAGTCCATGTTGTTCTTGCGGCCGGCGGCGTCCTTACGCAGCTCGTCCATGGAAGCGGCCTGAGCGCCGGACTGTGCCGGATCGCCCACGTACTCGCCCTTCTCGAAGTTCTTGTTGGCGAAGTTGGTGCCGTTGATGCGGTCATAGAACTGCACAAGGCGATTCCAGCGGGCGTTGGAGCCCAGGTCCCACAGTTTGTCGATGACGACGGACTGGTCCATCCAGCCCCAGCCGTTACCCTGGCCCTTGATCATGCGCTCGTTGAAGGACTTGGACTCGGGGTAGGCCTCCTGCGCGTTGATGTGCACGCCCACCTGGGTGTCGTATTCATGCGCGATCTTGATGAGCTCGCGGAAGTCCTCGGTGCCGCCTTCCTTGGAGGAAATGTCGGCATACTCGGAGTTGGCCGAGTCGTGGCCCTCGTTGCCGTAACCCTTGAGCACGACCGCCTGCGGCAGACCATCGGTGGCCAGCGCGAACTTCTTGATGTTATCGGCCGTCTGCATGTAGGGGTTGGTGACCTCGGAGCCGAAGTTCATGACGATACGGGTGCCGACCAGGTCCTTGACGTCCTCAGAGCCGTAGGGCACATGCAGGCTCGGGCGCAGAGCGATAGCGCCGTCGTTCCAGTCCACGGCCTTGTCGCCGTTGGCGTCACCGGCGGAAATCGCTACCTTGGCCCACGGCAGCTCGCTGGTGGGATAGGACTTCACATCGCTGTTCTTAGCCAGGTAGTTCTGAGCCTCGTTGTCGCCATGCTCATAGTAGAACACGCTGCTGGCAAGGCCCATGGTGTCCAGGCCGGAGTTGAGCGTCACACGGCGATCCTTCTCGGCCTCGGAGTTGGTGAACACGCCGGCGGAAAGATCCTTGCTGGACAGGAAGCCGTACATGAATCCCTCGGTCGTGTCCGGCTTGAAGGTACCGTCGAAGCTGTAAAAGCGGTCGCCCGACTCATTAACGATGGTGGACATCTGCGCGCCGGCAAAGCCCTGGCCACCGTCCACCGCGTCGAGCGTAAGCAGGTTCATGCCCGACATATCGATGCTCTTGATGGCACCGGAGCCATTGTGCTTCTTGATCTCCTTGACCTTCCAGGTGAGCGTGGTGCCCTCGACCTTGAGCTCGATTGTAAAGTCTGCGTTCACATCGGTCACGCCGTCCTTCGGGCGCACTTTGAGCACGTAGGTTGCGGTGTCGCCCTTGACCGTGGGCGCAGACACCTCGGGCGTGACGCTCTTGCCGTTGAGCTTGAAGGCGCTCACGCGCGTCTCTTCGCCGCGGAAGAACTTGCCATCAGCCGCACCGCCCTTGAGCTCATAGCGCATGGGCTGCGGGAACGTAGGGGAAACCAGGACGCTCATCTGATCGGATTCGATCTTCTTGCAATCAGACAGGTCGGCCTCGACCTTGGGCTCCAGCACGAAGTTGGCGACGTTCTTATCCTGGTTGGCCTTGTTCTGGACGTCGATATCCATGCTCTTGGGCTGATAGCCGGGAGCAAGGGCGCTCAGGGTCTTCTTGCCCACCTCGACATCGGTGAAGGAGAAGTTGCCGGAAGCATCGGTCTTTGCAACCTTATTGCCCACGCGGACGGTTGCGCCCTCCAGCGGCTTGCTGCCGTCTTTGGCCTTTACGGAGCCGGTGATGTTGGCAAGGTTCACGTAGCTGACGGTCATTTTCTGACCATCGCGCTGCGCGGCCCAGCCCCACTGGTCCTCCATGATGTTCTGGTCGCCGATCTTGGCGTCGGCGAACTTAAGGCCGGACCGGTTGTTGACCTTAACGCCGAACTTGCCCTTGCCGGAATTCTTCAGCAGGAAATCGCCAGCATCCTTGTTGGACAGGGACTGCTCGGTATCGTTGACGGTAAGGGTTACCTTTTCGCGCTCAACAGAAACCTTAACGTGCATCTCCTGGCCCTTGACCGGCGTGGCGAGCTGGCCACCGAAGCCAGGCCAGCTTTCCTTTTTACCGTCGATCTTGTACTGCAGGTACCACTTGCTGCTGCCGTCGTAGCCTACATAGCAGAAGTTGTTGTCGTCCTTGTAAGACAGGAAGAAGCCAAGGTTGACGTCATCGGTCGTAGGCGTGAAGCTCAGGTCAACGACGTCGGTGTTCTTCGTGGTGCGCGAATTGTCCAACAGCAGGGCAGGCGCCTTTACGCCGGCATTGCCGTAGCTGTGGCCGCCGCCGTTGTTGTTACCGCCGGCGATCTCAATCCACTTGCGACCGGGGTCGTAGTTCTCGGCAGCTACCCAGGACTGGCCCTCCACGTTATCGCGGTAGGTGGTCCACTTGGAAAAGTCGGTGACGTTCTTGTCGCCCATACGGACATTGGTGAATAGCAGGTCGGTGGTCTGGTCGCCAAAAGTGGCGGCGCCCATACCAACCTGGCCCTCTTGCTTCATAACATTCGCGATATGCTCATTGTTAATCGTTGAGGTAACGCCATTCACGGTCACACTTATGACGTTGTCCTTGCGAGACACCTGAATGCTGGCGCGCTCGTTGACGCCAACCTTGGGAAGGTTGGCGACCGTCGGGTAGGCGGAAGCATTGCCATCCTTATACTCGATGAACCAGTTATTGCCGGCATCATAGCCCAGGTACGCCCAATTGTTATCGTTAACATATTTAATGACAAAACGGGCACGAGACGTTTTTGCATCGCTCTGAAGAATCATGTCGACGCCAACCGGCTTGTCAGCAATCTTCTCATCGCTTAGAACAAACGCCTCGGGCTTGGCACCGCCAAAGTGATTGTTGCCGTTACCACTGCCGGACTTGAGATGGCCAACGGTCGCACCCGTCGTTGCCACGATGCCCTGCTCAGAAATCGCTGCAGCCGAAATCGCCGCCTGAGGCTCATTGGCAAACGCCATAGCTGCCGGACTCAGTGCCCCGCCCATGGTTACAGCAGCTACAGCCGCACATGCCAACCAATGCTTCATCCCCTGCTCCTTACGCATATGCCTCCAATCGAACAATCCGCATATACGGTCACGCTTATCGCGGGCACACGGATTATCGGTTTTCCAGTTGGGTTGATTTTGCGCGTTTATTACCTTTCATACTGCTAGGGTACGCAGTTAATAGGATGAACGGCCCGCGCAAAGCGGTGGACGGTATGTCGCAATTTTTAACAAAAGATGATTCTTCACTTGTGTTACGGGATTACATTTTCCCAGGTAGGCGTAGGGGGTCGTTGCTCATCGTCATGACGGTTTTTCAATCTACTTTAAATACAAATCGGAGACCAAATGCCGACCTACGTGCCCGCTGTCTTAAAAGTTTCCCGTCCGCACCCAACAAGGGGCGATCCTTTCGACCATGCTTGCGGGGCTCCGGCGATGCGCCCCAAGGCCCTCGCCTCCCCTCTTGCGCGGATTTGCGGCCCAAGTGGCAGATTTTCGCAAATATGGACACTTTTCCCTTTCCGAATCATCGACCCAAACAGACGCTTAAGCAAATCGGGGTCCCGTCGAGATCTTTTGCTGTCAATTCCCTCAGTTTTGCCACATTTTTGTAGACAGATGTCGTTTTACTGGCCCATTCTTTCGAATCACAAAATCCACGCGATTGGGTAGGTAATCCGTATTTGCGGATTTCTGCCAGAATAATCGACTACGACTATTTTCCGACCTCCCCCTCACATCTTTTTAGACCCGTCAGGGTTTCACGACCGGACAAACCTGCATACCATAATGCGCGCCAAACAAAAACTCGCGCTGCGCCGCTCAATCCCCAAGTTGGCCACGCACAAAAGAAGCCGGCCCGCCGGGCCGGCTTCTTCATTCATATGTTGTTGTACGCCGGCCACAAGACAGGCCGCAGACGATACTACTCGGCGTGGGCGTGCTCGATCATCTTGCACACCGTATCCTGCAGCTGCGTGAGGTTCTCCTCGCTGGGGATCCACTGCATGGTGACCACCGGCACGGGCAGCTGGAACTTGGCCTCCTCGAGGGCGGCGTACACCTGCTTGGGTCCGAGCGGAGCCCAGCCGTAGGAACCGAACGCCAGACCGATGCGCTGGTCGTTTTTGGGGGACAGGCCGCGCATGTAGGTCAGGAAGCTGGCAACGGTGGGCAGCATGTTGGAGTTGAGGGTCGGGGAACCCACGGCAACGTACTTGGCATCGCACATGTAGAGCATGATGTCGGAGATGTGCGTATGCTTGAGGTCGATGAGCTGCGCGGGAATGTCCTCCTTGATGAAGGAATCGCAGATCTCGCGGGCCATGGCCTCGGTGGAGTGCCACATGGAGTCATACACCACGACGGCCTTCTCCTCGGTCTGGTAGGTGGTCCAGGCCTCGTACTTGTCCAGGATCTCGGGGATGTAGGAACGCCAGATGCAGCCGTGGCTGGGGGCGATCATCTTGAGGTCCAGGCCGCGCACGGCCTCGAGCGCCTTATGGGCCTGCATGCCGTAAGGCCACACGATGTTGGCGTAGTACTTTTTGGCCTGCTTGAACAGCTCGCCGCGATCGTTCTCGTCATCGAAGCGCTTGGTGGTGGCGAAGTGCTGGCCAAAGGCATCGTTGGAGAACAGGATCTTGTCGACGTCGGAGTACGTCACCATGTTGTCGGGCCAGTGGACCATCGGGGTGGTCACGAAGGAGAGCGTGCGCTCGCCGATGCACAGGGTGTCGCCCGTCTTGAGCGGCTGGGCCTCGATGCCGAAGTGCGCGGCGATGCCCTTGACGCCCGCGCCCGCCGAAGCGTAGATTTGCGCGTTGGGGGCGATCTTGTGGATCATAGGCAGCGAGCCGGAGTGATCCATCTCAACATGGTTGGCAATGACCACGTCGATCTTGGACGGGTCCACAACCTGGGAGATGCGCTGGATGAGCTCGTCCGCGAACGTGGACTTGCAGGTATCGATCAGCGTGATCTTCTCGTCCATGATGAGGTACGCGTTATACGTGATGCCTCGCTCGGTGGTGTAACCGTGGAACAGACGCTCGTTCCAATCGATGCCGCCAACCCACCAGACCTTGGGTGAAATCTCGATAGCGTTCAGCATGCCGGTCCTTTCTCCATGCGTGCGCTGATTTGATAACCGTCATAATAGCATTTTGCAAAAACGCCGCAGCGAGCATAGGCGCGCTGCGGCGAATCGGCATGAATTGTACGGCTTACGGCAGCGGTACTTCGGGCGGTCGAGCCGGCGGCGACCCTGGCAAGCTCCGCTGCCATCGGAGCCGCTCCGGCTCCAACGTGCGACGGCCCGAACCAGCGCCGTCACCGGAACAGCTCCGGTTCGAGCCCCGGCCCGAGCCGGCAGTCGGCCCGAACCTGCGGCTTAGGCCTCGTTCCCATTCGGGCGACGACGCATCACCGCAGCACCAAAGCAGGCGGCGCCGGCCGCGGCGGCGGTTGCGGCCGTCACCTGCCAGGAGTCACCGGTTTGGGGTATCGCGCCAACGGGCTTCTTGCTCGGCTTTTGTACCGGCGGCTCGGGCTTGGGCGTCGGGACCTTTGCAGGCTCCTTCACGGTAACCGTGGCCACATCCGACGTCACGCTCTTGCCGGCGGGCGTTGTTGCGACCACCTGGTACTTCGTAACGCCCGCAACCGAGGTATCCACCGGCAGGGAGTTCTTCGTTGCGCCCTCCACGGCTACAAACTCGCCCGTATCGTTCGCCTTGAACCACTGGTAGGCGATCTGGGCGTCGCTGCCCTCCACGCCATCGGCCACCGTTGCCTGGGCGGTAAGGGCCACGTCCTTGGCCCCCTGCTCGACCTCGATGGACGCCGGCTGCGTCTTGAACACCGGGGCAACGAACGCGCCCGCATACTCCAGCGGGGTCTTCATCTGCTTGGTTGCCGGATCGTAGTCGCTCGGAACGAACACCGAGGGTCCGTTGCCCGCCTTAACGTATGCGCGCAGCTCGTCGAGCATCTTCTTGCACTTTGCGTAGGACTGCTCGGTCACCTTGGCGAACAGCTCGTTTGCCAGGTCCGAACGCTTCTCGGCGGGAGTTGCCCGCATCACCGCATCAACGGCATCCTGTTGGGCGATAACCGCATGCTGCAGCGCATCGAGATACCCGCGCACGTTCTCGGCGCACGTCGATCGGTTGTTGAAGGCCAGCGTGTTGATATCCATAAAGATATAGTCGAGATTCTTGCCGGGCTCGTTTTGAAGGGCGACCTCGACGCTGTCATCGCGCTGGCTGGCGCCCTGGTGCGACTCGTCCATCTCGGTGGGAAGCGGATAGTACTCAGTATCGACCTTGGTGAGCAGCGCGGAGTAGCTGGGGATGAACAGGCTGAACTCGGCACGGGACAGCGCCGTCCACTGCACCGTTGCGATATCCGCGGTCAGCTCGTCGCGAATCTGGAAGATATGGCTCTCGACCGTGCGATGGTTGCCAATGGCATACAGATCCTTGTTGAGGTTGGCGTTGAGGCTCTTGTCCTGCTCGCCGCGGGCAGCCACGGAGCGCAGCGCCGTAAAGGTGTCCACCTTGGCGCCCGGCGTGAAGGTGAGCTCAGGGCGCGCAACCTCGGCTACCTGACCCTTTTCGTTCACCGTGTAGTCGGTCCCGGCGGCAAGAGGCGCCCCAAAGTAGGCACGACCCTGGGCATAGCGGGTGTTCTGGCCCGCACCGCTGTTCGGCTTGCCATAGGTCCCCGCGATATCGGGCGTTCCGTCCTCAAAGGTCTTAAGCAGGTTGTGCTGCTTGGGGAGCTCGAGCAGGCCCTTGGAATGCAGGCATACCTTGGGGTCGTTCAGGTCCACCGCAAAGCGCAGGTTACCCATGTTGGGGTTGACCGAGGCCTCGTTTGCACCCATCTCAATTGCGATCCACTGATGCCCCGAGAGCTGGCTGAAGATCCAGGTTTCATGCGGGTCGGCAATGATGATCTGGTTGCACTCGTTCGATCCCGTTTCATCGACCACACGCCCCAGGATCTCGACGCCCTCGCGCGCCGTGGTGGCCTGCGAAAGCACAACGTCAGGGATGCTGAACTCGCCGATACCCGCGGTCTGGCCGTTGGGGTTATCGGGGTTGCACAGAGGATCGACCGCCGCGATCTGGTCGTTGTAATCCGTGGAAAGCGTTGAGGAAATGCTCACGCCGCGCTCGTTCGTACCGGCCTCGGAGTAGGGCTCCGGATAGTTGTTCCAGTCGCCGGGGAGGTCGCGCACATAGGTATAGCGCAGTGTAGGGGCCTTGAAGGTGTACGTGAAGTCCGATTCGTCAGACGTGATGGTTGTCCCCGCCGCGCGCGGCATTTGGATGCCGAATGCCTTGGCATGGCGGCTCGCGTAGTCCTCCGAACGACCGACGTACGTGTCGCCCGTGGTGGTTACGCCCTCGCCCATGTACACCTGCGTACATGCCAGCGCATCGGTGGGTACGCCACCTACAAGCGCCGCCACCAGGCAAGCGCCCGCGCAACATTTCCAAGCCCTCTGAAACTTCATGGTGCCGTCCTTTCATATGACCGGTGCGATCTTGTCGCACTCCTTGCCCGCTCAAAGCGACACGCGCTTGTATTCATTTTTGCATCATTTTTATACATTGGCCCACCGGCGCGGGCAGTGGAGGTTAATTGTCGGTAATCGGCAGGTCAGCACCGTTAAACAGGCACTCATGGAACAAAACTGCCACGCGCAAAACAAAAGATGCCGCACAGGCGTGGCGGCATCTTTATATTCATCTATATATACACGCTGTTCTGTTGTTTGGCTGCAAGATGGATTGCAAAGCGCAGCCGGGTGAATCGGAGAGGGCTACTCCTGCTCGGAGGTCTTTTCGTTGGCGGCCGCCTCGCGCAGATGACGGGGCTTGACACCGCGGGGCTTGTTCACAAGCGCCTCGGCGCCCTGTGTGCGGTACAGGCGGCACCAGGCTTTTACCGATGATTCGCTGGGGATGCCGTGCTTGACCATGACCTCGCGAACGGTCATGCCGTTCTCCAGGCGATCCTTGACGGCCGACAGCTTGAGCTCAAAGGGATACACGCGATGCTTGGAGCCCGCGTTCATGACCGCTCCCGTACCACCGACCGCATACGAGCGCGCCCACTGGCGAGCCGTAGCCTCGGGGATACCAAGTTTTGAGGCGAGTGCGCGATGGCCGGCACCACTCGAAAGGATCTTCACCGCCTGACGACGTACTTTTGCATCGTACGCACGACCGGTTTTGGTTGCAATCATCTACACGTCACCTCTGAGTTGCGGATGGGGGTTCGTAGCGGCATTATCTGGACTACTTTACCATGCAAGAGCCGCCCATACATGCTCTATCGTCGAAATCTGAAGCCCCTATCATATACAAACGCTGTTCCATGGGGCAATAAAAAAATACCCCCTGTCACTATTTCTTACCCCCTGGCACTATTTCTGCAGCCAGAGGGACGTACGGTCATGGTTTTTGCAGACCAGTTACCGTTTGCCCCATATGAGACAAAACGTTTCGCCGGGTCCCCTTCTCATAGATAATCCACAGTTGCTACAAAGAGCTGACGTTATTTACGCAAGCCGTGCGCAACCGGCCGACACCTAACCCAACGCTTACCGCGCCCTCCCGAGCGCCGCGATCGCGGGCATCGGCGGACTGGCAGCCCTCGCCGGCGGCGCAGCCAAGAGCCTCGACTCCATCGCGGCCGATCTCACCGAGAACGATATCCTCTAATGATCAAGCGAGATACTCCCAACAAGAAACGCCCCGTGGAGCACAAAACTCCACGGGGCGCCCCTTTACGCCGAGCAGGACTCGCATTCCTCCACCTCGAGCGACTTGCTCCGCACGTAGTAGACGGTCTTAACGCCCTCACGCCACGCCTGGATGTACAGGTTGAGCAGTTGGCGCAACGTGTAGTCGTTGGTGATGTAGAGATTCATAGACTGTGCCTGGTCGATGTGGCGCTGGCGCACGCCCGCCGCACGCACGCTCCAACGCTGGTCGATGTAGTGCGCCGGCTTGTAATACCAAAACGTCTGCGGCGACAGCTCCGGGGCCACGCGCGGAAGCATAGCGCCCTTCTTCTCCTCCAGGAAGAACTTGCGCATGATGGGATCGATGCCCGGCGTGGTGCCGGACAGGATGGACGTGGAGCTGGTGGGCGCGATCGCCATGAGATAGGCGTTGCGCACGCCGTGCACGGCCACGCGGTCGGCCAGCTCGCGCCAGCGGGCCGGGTCGATCGCGGAGGGAAGCGGGGCCGGGTCCGCGGCGGTGCCCGACGTGGAGCCCGGGGCCACGCCGGCAGCCGGGGCCACGCCCGCCCCCGCGTCCGCGCCGTCCACGTACCCGCGCTTCGCGAAATACGCACCCGTCTGCCAGTCGCTGCCCTCGAACAGCTCATAGGCGCCGCGCTCCTCGGCCAAACGCTCGCTCGCCGCGATCGCATGGAACGCGATGCGTTCGAACACCTCGTTGGCAAATGACAGGTGCTCCTCGCTCTCCCACGCGATCCCGCGCCGCGCCAGCATATGGTGGTAGCCCGACACGCCCAGCCCGATCGAGCGGTAGCGGTGGTTGGTGAGCTTGGCGTACGGCAGCGCGTAGAAGTTGAGGTCGATGACGTTGTCCAGCGCGCGCACGGCCGTCTCGATAACGCGCCCCATCTCGGCATCGTCCTCCACCGCCAAACGGCCCAGCGACAGGCTCGCCAGGTTGCACACCACAAAGTCACCGGGGCGCGTGGTTGTGACCACCACGGTGTCGCCCTCCGAGGTGACGACCTCCTGCGAGACCTCCTCGATTGCGCTCGTGTTCTGCGCGATCTCGGTGCACAGGTTGGAGCAGTAGATCACGCCCGCCCGCGGGTTGGGGTTGGCGCGGTTGACCGTGTCGCGCATGAAGGCGAACGGCGTACCCGTCTCGGCGGCGCTCTTGAGGATCAGGCGGACGAGGTCCTTGAGCAGCACGGCACGCTTGGGGATGCGCGGGTCGGCCACGCAATCGAGGTAGCGGCGCTCCCACTCCTCGCCGTAGCTGTCCTCCAGCGCATATCCCTTGATGGCCAGGATGTCGTGCGGGCACATGAGATACCAATCCTGGTCCAGGCTCTCCTCGGCCATGCGCCAGAACAGGTCGGGGTAGCACACGGCCGGAAACACGTCGTGCGCCTTCATGCGGTCGTCGCCGTTGTTGGTGCGCAGCTGCAGGAACTCGGGCAGGTCGCGGTGCCAGGCGTCCAGGTACACGGCCACGGCGCCCTGGCGCATGCCGAGCTGGTCCACGGCCACGGCGGTGTCGTTGATAACGCGGATCCACCTGATCACGCCGCCGGCCACGCCCTCAAAACCGCGGATGCTGCCGCCCGTTGCGCGCACCTTTCCCAGGTACATACCCATGCCGCCGCCGTATTTGGACACCTGCGCGAAGTTGTCGATACTGCGGTAGATGCCGATGAGCGAATCGGGCACGGTATCGATGAAGCAGCTCGACAGCTGATGGTCGGGCTTGCGGGCGTTGCTCATGGTGGGCGTGGCCATGGTGACTTCGAGGCGGCTCAGCATGTCGTAGAACCGCTCGACCCACGCAAGGCGCTCGGAGCGCCGCTCGTTCATAGCAAGGTGCAGGGCGATGCCCAAAAACATCTCCTGCGGGCTCTCGAGCGGCTCGCCCGCATGGCTGCGGATCACGTAGCGCTGCAGGAGCAGGTCGAGGCCGGCGTAGGTGAACAGGTCGTTGCGTGCGGGATCAATGCTGGCGGCCGCCTTCTCCAGCTCCTCGGGCGTATAGGCGTCGAGGATATAGGAGCCGTAGAGCCCCTCGTTTGTGAGATAGGCAACCAGCCGGGAGAACGACTCGACACCCAGGCTCGCGCGGCGGGCGGCGAGGGCGCGGTGGAAGCGCAGGGACAGCAGGCGGCCGGCAATCATTTCCCAACGCGGCGCCTCCTGGCTGGTGAGCTCCACGGCCGCACGGATGAGCGCCGACATACGGGCGTCCGCCGTCTGGCCGGGCGCCGTGAGCGCATGATAGCGCGTGGCCAGATGCGACACGGCGTAGACCGGCTCGGGGAAATCGCGCTCCACGCGCAGGAGCTCGGCCTCCAGGGCCGCCGCGCCCTGCGGGTCCTCCGCCACGGCACCGGCCAGCTCCGAGCGCACCTCGCGCAGCTCGGTGCGGCGATGGCGGTAGAGGATATAGCGCTTGGCGGTCTCGAAAGAGCCCAAACGCATGAGCGCGCGCTCGACCTCGTCCTGGATGTCCTCGACGCTCACCGCGCGGGATTCCGCGGGGGTAGAGGCGGGGGCAGCCTCGGCAAGCGCGGACTCCACCAGCTCCACAACCTGCTCGAGCGTGCCCTCCTGGGGCACCTCGCCTGCATCGCCGAACGCGCCGCGCACCGCCGCGGCGATCTTCTCGGCCCGATACGTCTCCACGCGCCCATCGCGCTTTTTGATCCACGTGATCTTAGCCACGTACGCCTCCTCGTCATACACAATATGTAGTGGTATTTCATGTTGACAGTGCAACATGTCGTTTTGTTTGTCGTTATCGCAATATGTTACATCGTCAGTGTCGTATAATGGACCACAACACAGGAATACTTAAACGGCCTTCTCTTGCAGAGGGGTCGAACATCAAGGATCCGGGACTCCGCGCACCCGCGGACCGCCCCGAAAGGAAAACCATGAGCACCGACACCACATCCCCCGCCAGCACCCCGCTCGTCAAAACGCCGCTGTTCAACCCCAACGGCAGCACCAGCGTGCTCGACCGCCGTATGATCGGCGGCAACACCACCAACCTCAACGACTTCAACAACATGAAGTACCCGTGGGTCTCCAGCTGGTACCGCCAGGCCATGAACAACTTCTGGATCCCCGAGGAGATCAACCTCACGCAGGACGTCAAGGACTACCCGCTGCTCACGGATGTCGAGCGCGCGGCGTACGACAAGATCCTGTCGTTTTTGGTGTTCCTCGACTCGCTGCAGAGCGCCAACCTCCCCAACATCGGCGAGTACATCACCGCCAACGAAGTGAACCTCTGCCTGCACATCCAGGCGTTCCAGGAATGCGTGCACAGCCAGAGCTACTCATATATGCTCGACACCATCTGCGACCCGGCCAAGCGCACCGAGATCCTGTACCAGTGGAAGACCGACGAGCGCCTGCTTGCGCGCAACACGTTTATCGGCGACCTGTACAACGAGTTCCAGCGCAGCCGCGATACCCGCACCTTCCTGCGCGTGCTCATGGCGAACTTCATCCTGGAAGGCATCTACTTCTACTCCGGGTTCATGTTCTTCTACAACCTGGCGCGCATGGGCAAGATGCCCGGAAGCGCGCAGGAGATCCGCTACATCAACCGCGACGAGAACACGCACCTGTGGCTGTTCCGCAGCATCATCCTGGAGCTGCAGGAGGAGGAGCCGGGGCTGTTCACCGGCGAGAATATCGAAATGCTGCGCGAGATGCTCGAGGAGGGCGTGCGCCAGGAGATCGCCTGGGGCCGCTACGTGATCGGCGATCGGATCGCGGGCCTCACGGGCGATATGGTCGAGGGCTACGTGCGCTACCTGGGCAACCTGCGCTGGCACAGCCTGGGCTTTGGCTGGCTGTACGAGGATGCACGCACCGAGCCGGCCGACATGGCGTGGGTGAGCCAGTACAGCAACGCCAACATGGTGAAGACGGACTTCTTCGAGGCCAAGAGCACCGCGTACGCAAAGAGCACCGCGCTGGTGGACGACCTGTAGGAGGCGTGCGGTCGAGGGGGCGCGGCGCAGGCGTGCAGCCCGACACGAGCGCCGGCCCCGGCCGCACGCTGGTCCGTATTTTGCCAAACCAGTCATTCGTATTTTACCGAATGAGATTCCCGTATTTTACCGAATGGGTTATTCGTATTTTGCCGAATGGGCTGGTAGAACCACATGTTACTGATTTTTACCGACAGCCTCCGCTGCATAGTGCATGATAGACTCCAAGCAATTCCGGAAATGCATGTCCTATCGTGCTGAGGAGGTCCCATGGTTGTTGGCGATCGCATTCGCGCCGAGCGCATGAAGCGGGGCTGGTCCCAAGAAGATCTTGCCCAACGAGCATATGTATCCAGGCCGACCATTTCCCACTGGGAAACCGGAAGGTCGCTGCCCGACGCCCAATCGCTGCTGATCCTCTCTCAGCTTTACCAAACGAGCATTGATGAGCTCGTGAAGGGAGATGTTGGCGAAATGGAACAGCTTGTAGCATCGGAGATACGCGGCTCGCGTGGACGCATCCTGCTAGTTGCCTGCGTGGCCACGGCAGCGGCAAGCGCCCTTGTTGTTACCGGCCTGGCTGCACGACCCATGGTCGGCAGTGTTGCCCAGCTCGGCCTTGCGTGTACATGCACCTCTATTGCCTGGACGATCTTGTCACGCGGATGCGGACGCGCCCTGCGCGCAAGGCACGCCGCGGATGTCCTAAAACACATTGCCCCGCAAGCGGAATCCGCACAAACGGAGCCCAAATGCGACAGGGCGCAGAAAGACCGTCTGCTCGATGAGATCGCCCGCGACGGCGTCGAAGACCCCTGCGCACGTCTGGTGCTTGCCATCGCATCGGCCGTCGCCATCGCTTGCGCGCTCTCGTGGATAGCCACGCTCGTTCAGCCAGATCTGTTCTTATAGAGAGCCAGCGGGAGGCGGGCCAAAACCCACCTCCCGCTTTCTTACATCATGACAGTCGGTGCGAGCGCGGCATCGGACCCAGCCCACCCGCCGCAGCCGCTATCTGCCCTGGGCGCGGCTTTCCTCGTAAAACTCAACCAGGTGCTTCTGCACGTCATAAGGCACCTGCTCGTAGCCTGCCGGCTCCATGGTGAAGTCACCGGTACCGCGGGTGATCGAGCGCAGGCGCGTGGCGTAGTCGAGCAGCTCGGCATAGGGCACCGTGGCCGTGACCACCGTGTCGCCGCGCTCGTTGGTGTCCATACCCGTCACGCGGCCGCGGCTGGCCGAGACATCGCCCATCACCGCGCCGGCGTAGCTCTCCGGGATCGTCACCGTGATGTTCTTCATGGGCTCAAGCACCACTGGGTCGGCCTGTGCGCAAGCCGCGCGCAGTGCGATACGCGCGGCAGTGCGGAACGCCATCTCGTTGGAGTCGACCGGATGGTAGGAACCGTCATAGCACGCCACGCGAATACCCGTGAGCGGGTAGCCGGCGATCACGCCGTCCGCCATGGTCTCCTGCACGCCGCGATCGACCGCCGGGATCAGCGAACGCGGGATGCGTCCGCCCACCACCTCGTCCACAAACTCATACGAACGACCGTCCAACAGCGGCTCAACGCGCAGCCAGCAGTCGCCAAACTGCCCGGCGCCGCCGGTCTGCTTCTTGTGACGTCCCTGGGCACTCGCCACGCGACGCACCGTCTCGCGGTACGGGATGCGCAGCGGCACGATGTGCGCCTCCACGCGCGTGCGGTCCTCCAGGCGATTGAGCAGCACCGATACCTGCGCCTCGCCCACCGCCGAGATCACCGTCTGGCCCGTCTCCTCGTCGCGCTCGATGCTCATGGTGGGGTCGGCCTCGCACGCGCGCTCGATGAACGTGAACAGCTTGTCCTCGTCGCTGCGGTTGGCAGCCTCGATGGCGATGCGGTACTGCGAGTTGGGGAAGGCGAACGCCGCCGCCTCGATCTTGCCGGTCACCGAGAGGGTGTCGCCCGTCTCGGCCGCCAGCTTGGGCACTACGATGATGTCGCCCGCATACGCGTGGCCCACCTCGGTGAGCTCGCGACCGCACATCATATAAAGATGCGTGAGGCGCTCGGAGCGGCGCGTGCGCGCGTTGACGAGCTCGCTGCCCGGCTCGATGGTGCCCGTGATCACCTTGATAAAGCTCAGGCGGCCCTGCTGCGGGTCGTTGAGGGTCTTGAACACAAAGGCCACCGGTCGCTCGTCATCGGAGCTGATCGCCAGCGATGAGCCGTCCACCAACGGCATCTCGCCATAGCCGGTGGGCGCCGGGAAGTCCGTTGCGATCTCGTCCATAAGGGAGTTGACGCCCTGCTCGGCCACGCACGAGCCCGCGAACACGGGCACGAAGATGCGCTTGGCGATGGCGCGGGAGAGCAGGCGCTCGATATCCTCCTGCGTGAGGGGCTCGCCCTCCAGGTACTTCTCCATGAGCGCGTCGTCGGCCTCGGCAACCAGCTCGCACAGGGCATCGTGCGCGGCCTGGGCCTGGGGCAGCAGCTCGGCGGGGATGTCGGTCTCGGTTTGCTTGGTCCCCTCGCAGTGACGCGCCTTCATGCGCACCAAATCGATGATGCCACGGAAGTCCCCTCCCTGGCCCCACGGCAGGGTGACGGCGCCCAGGCGCATGCCAAAGCGCTCGCGCAGCATCTCAAGGCACATGTCGAAGTCCGCATCGGGCTTGTCCACGCGGTTGACGAACACCGCGCGCGCCAGGCGCATGTCCTCGGCCGCATACCACAGCTTAACGGTGGTGGGCTGCGGGCCCTCCACGGCGTCGACCACGAACAGGGCCGTCTCGCTCACGCTCATGGCCGCGTACGCGTCGCCGATGAAGTCGGGGTAACACGGGGCGTCGAGCACGTTGATGCGCGTGCCCTTCCAGTCGATGGGCGCGATGGCGGTGGAGATCGAGAACTCGCGCTTGACCTCCTCGGCGTCGTAGTCGAGCGTGGGCTTGGTGCCGTTGTGGCCGCCCAGGCGGGCGGTCTTGCCGGAAAGGTGGAGCATGGCCTCCGCGAGCGAGGTCTTGCCCACCCCGCCTTGGCCTACGAGCACCACGTTCCTTACGTTGTTGGTTTTGGGAGCACCCATGGGACACCTCCCTTTCCCAGCGCGAGATATTCGCGCCGAAAATGCGTGCGAGGTGCCTTGTGCACCCCCGCACGACAGCCGTATGGCCTGAGCCTACCCCCGCGCGGGGATACAATTGCACGCCCATCGGCAAGCGTGGGCACGGGCGCCGCGGGCGGCTTGCGCGGAAACGCCTCGCTTGGGGACAGACGCGAATTACACCCATCAACAGCATGACGCCGGCAGCCCGTCATCTGGGCGGCCGGCGTTGCCGTGGTGAAATGACTCAATTTGTACCTGTCCCCGATTGGGACTATTGCACGAGGGAGCGGCGGACCGAGGCGAGCACGTCGAAGCTGTTGGGCGCGACGTCCAAACTCGAGAGGAAGTGCACGAGCGAATGCGCCGCGTCAAACATACCGGCGTCGACCAGGGCGATGCCAGCCTTGGCGGCCATCTCCCCCAGCTGCGGCACGGGCGCCACCGGGACGCCGTCGGCGCGAAGAAGGGCCCGGGCCTCGTCAAGGTCCGGACGACGGCTCAGGTGGCTCTGCTGCATGAGCTCCTGCATCTCGGACTGCGCCTCGCCGTAGAAATACGTGCCGGGCTTCACCATGGCGTAGCAGGCCAAGCCGAGCGAGGGGTCGCCGCCCTGCCAGAAGTAGAAGCCCAAGCGGTAATACGCGCAGGCGATATCGGTGGGGTCGGCGGCGACGGTCAGGCCATCCAGGAGTGCGCGCACCGCGTCCTCCATGCGATCGGCCTCGCGCAGGGCGAGGGCCAGCGAATGGTAAGCCGTAAAGGAGGTCGGGGCAAGGCGGACGAGCTCCTCGCCCAAACGAATCGCATCTTCGAGGTTGCCCTGCTCGCGATATATGCGGCACAGCATCGAACGCGCGTCGAACATGGTATCGGGAATCTTACGGAAGCGCGTCTGCGGGCCATCGTCATGCTCGCTCACGATAATGCGCGAGATCATGTTCACGCAATACAGCGGCCGGGCCGCGCTCTCCTCGAGCATCTCGGCGACATCGTAGGCGGCGATCAGGTCGGCCAGCTCGGTGGCGACGGGCGCCTCCTCCTCGGGCGCCGAGGCCTCGCGGACGCGGTCGGAGATCTCGCGATAACGATCGCGCAGCGGATCGTCGCCCGTATCGAAGATATCGAGATCGCACACGAGGTCCGCACGCAGGGGCTCGACCAGGGAGGCAGGCAACGGGCGCGTGTCCTCGGCCATCTTGATCGAGCGATCGGGCAGGGGCGCCTCGATCGGCTCGATGGGCAGCAGCGCGCCCAGCTCGCCCGTCTCCATGTGCAACGCACGAGGCGAGAAGGCCTCGATAAGCTCCCCCGGCGAAAGCGAAGCGTCGAGAATAGCGCCGGACTGCAGGGCGGGCATGAGCTGCATGGTGAACAATTGGCGGCTGAACTCGAGCGAGACGATCGCGGGCCCGTCGATGTTGCGCTCGCGCACCGTCACGATAGCGCGCACCACCCCGACGCCCGCACCGAAGGCCACCGCCGCAAGCGCCATGGCAAGACGCAGTGAATACGCGGCGCGTGCGTCGTTGCGTTCCGCTTCGCCTTGGAAGGGGAACGCCCCGGCCACGGGGACAGTCGCCTGAACCGCGAACACGCCGGAGGCGGCGTCGCAGTTGAAGGCGTAATCGAAGTTGAAGGGCGCACGCAGGCCCTCTGCCGCCACCGCGAAGCGCGTGCGCAGGTCCCACTCACCGCCACGGCTCGCCTGGGCACCGGCGAGCTCCATATAGTCACTCTTGCGGTCGCATCCGCGCATCAGGCGTTCCGCAACCGATGCAAACGAGCACAACGATGAAAGTGCGGCACGCTCGCACGCGCCCTCGGTCAGGCCTCCCACCATCGGCGACGAATCTTCGCCCAGGCAGTGCTCCGCGAACACCAGGCGATTGAGCGCACCCTCCACGGCTTGGATGGTATCGATCTGCTCATCGGTGAGCTCGCGTTTGTCACATCCCGTCCAGAACAGCCCCGTCGAGCTCAGGCGGCGAATATCGATGTCGTGCGTCGCCGCGATAGGGCGTACGAGCTCGGCACCGGCCTGTGCCAGGGAGCGCGAGGCATACCGCTCGAAGCCGCTCGCGCCCTCCTTGCCCCCACGATAGACCAGGGCGTCGAGCGCGTCGGGATAAGAGGATTCGAGCAGGGTGTCCAGGATATCGGCGATGATCAGGGTCGGCATCGATTCGCCGTGCTCGCGCGGGAGCATCCACTGCGTCAGATAGCAGGCGGCGCCCATCACGTCGATGTCGTGCGCCCCCGTTCCGTAGGGCCCAAGGTCGTTCATGTAGCTGGAAACGGTCAGGCGCCCGTCCTTCTCGCGCTGCGTGAAATGGGCGGCCTTCACGGGCCTGCCCTCGGCGCGGACAAAAAAGAAGATGTCGCCGGTATCGTCCTTGGACATACCGGCGTCGGGGTTGCGCTCGGGGCGCTCCTCGATCGGCTCGTCACACGTGAAGATGGCGCCGCCAATGGCGAGCCATGCATGGATTCTCACCTGGCGACCACTCACCTGTTCGACCAGGTAACCCATGCTCTTCTCAGGCTGGGGCTTGATCGCCTCGGTGATCATGAACACGCGCCTGGCATCCTCACCGGGTATGGACTGGAGCTGCTGCGTCTTGGCGAAGAGGGGCAACTTAAAAAGCTTGTCCGACATGGTCCACACTCCTAATCTCCCGCCGCACGGGCGGGCTTTTCGGCTTTCCCCATGCTACCAAAGCGCACGGACCCAACCGTCCACTCCCGTGAGCGGACCGGGGTGATCGACTTCCGTCACTTCTCGATGCGAGCGAGAAATGCGCGGGTGCGGCCCTCCCGCGGATTGTCGAGCACCTGCTCCGCCGGCCCCTCCTCAACGATCACACCGCCGTCCATGAACACCACGCGGTCGGCGACCTCACGCGCGAAATCCATCTCATGTGTGACGACGACCATCGTCATGTTCTCGGCCGCGAGCCCGCGGATCACCCGCAGCACCCCGGCAGTGAGTTCAGGGTCGAGCGCGCTGGTGGGCTCGTCGAAGAAGATGACCTCGGGGTCCATGGCCAAGGCTCGAGCAATTGCCACGCGCTGTTGCTGCCCGCCGGAGAGCTGGCAGGGCACCTTGTCCTCACAGCCCGCAAGGCCCATGCGCTCGATCAGCTCCCGGGCCCACCGCTCCACCTCGGCGCGGTCGCGACGCTGGACGCGAATCGGCGCGTCCACGATACTGCGCATCACCGTGAAATGCGGAAACAGGTTGTAGTTCTGAAACACCAGGCCGAACCTGCCCCGGGCGAGCTTGAGCACGTCGCCCTTTGCGTACACGCTCGTGCCGCCCTCCCCCGGCACGGCCACATCCACCTCGCCGTACGACAGCCCGCCGGCATCGAGCGTCTCGAGCAGCGTCATACAGCGCAGAAGCGTCGACTTACCACCGCCCGACGGCCCAATGACCGCGACGACCTCGCCACGAGCGACCTCCAGAGAGATATCGCGCAGGACCTCAACCGCCCCAAAGGACTTGCGCGCGTTTTTGATTGAAACGACAGCGGACATGAGAGCCACCCTTCAAATAGATGCACGGAGCCGCATGCTGCGGTGAATAGAAATTACGGGCTCCCCACTAATCGCGATAGTAGGTGAGGCGCTTCTCGATGGAGCCGAGCACGAGCTCCACCGCAAAGTTGAACGTCCAATAGATGGCAGCCGCGATGGCGAACGGAACCATGCTCACCTGCGAGGCGACGAGCGCCTTTGCCGTGGAGAACATCTCCCCGACACCGATGGCGAACGCGAGCGACGTGTCCTTGACCAGCGTGATCACCTCGTTGCCGATGGCCGGCATGATTCGCTTGACCACCTGCGGCACGACGATATGCACGAGCGTCTGGAATTTGGAATACCCCAAGACCTCGGCGGCCTCGTACTGCCCACGCGGGATGGATTGCAGGCCGGAGCGGTAAATCTCGGCGAAGTACGCGGCGTAGTTCACGATGAACGCGAAAATTGCCGCCTGCCACTTCGACGACGGCGTGAGCTGGACGCCAAAGACGTAGAACGGCATGAAATAGATGGCGAACATCTGGAGCATGAGGGGCGTGCCTCGCATCACCGAGATGTAGGCCCGCGCGATGAGGCGCACCGGCGCGAATCGGCACATGCGCAGCGCCACCACCACGACGCCGAGCGGCAAGGCGCCGACGAGCGTGAGCGCGAAGATCTGCAAGCTGGCGATGAAACCCTCGCCCAGCATCCGCATCATGGTCGTGATATCCACCTGAATATCGTCCTTTCCCAACGGGCCCGGCACGCACGCAAAAGGCGCGCCCGGGCACGTACACCTCGGGCGCGTCACGCCGAGCACCACTTACTTGATCTGCCAGTTGTCCATGGTCAGACCCTGATCGGCGTACTTGGCGGCGATCTGTTCAACCGTGCCGTCCTCGTACAGCTTCTTCAGCGCCTCGGTCACCTTCTTGGCCGTGGCGGTGTCGCCCTTCTTGAAGCCGACGGCGTAGTTCTCCTCGGAGAGATACTCGTCGAGCATGAGATATGCATCGGGCTTTGCGGACATCTGATAACGGGCAATGGGCAAATCGCAGGCCACGGCATCCACGGCACCTGACTCAAGCTGCATGAACGCCGTGTTGTACTCGCCGATGGTCTCGAGCGAGGCGAACGTGGCAGCGAGGTCGGCGGCGTCCTTGGACAGCACCTTCTCGGCAGCCGAATCAGCCTGGGTCACCACGGTCTTCCCAGCCAGGCCGGCGCGATCGGAGATCCCGCTGTCGGCGCGAACCACAACCACCTGGGCGTTCAGCATGTACGGATCGGAGAAGGTGTAGTCGTCCTCGCGGCCCTCCATGGTGAAGCCGTTCCAAATGCAGTTGATGGCGCCCGACTTGAGCAGGGCGTCCTTGGCATCCCAGTCGATGGGCTCGAGCTGGAGCTCCCAGTCGAGTCGATCGGCGACCGCCTGGGCGAGGTCGAGGTCGAACCCGGTGTACTCGCCATCATCGCCCACGTATCCGTAGGGCGGGTAGGCCTGGTCGAAGCCGACAATCAACGTGCCGGTCGCGCTGGCCGAGGTATCCGCTTGCGCCTCGGGGGCAGGATCGCTTCCCGCATCGCCCGCAGGGGCCCCACCGCAGCCGGCCAACAGTGCAAGCGCCATGACGGCCGACGCGAACGCCGCCACCAGCGAGCGGCGTGTCACACCGGGACCGCGCGCAACCTTGAGGTCCCCCGCGCGAATGGGCTCGGCAACAGAATCGGCGACGGTGTTCTCAAAACGCTTCCCAATCTTCTTCATGATTCTTCCCTTCTGTAACACTTTACTTAACTAAAGTGGCTTGCGCGACGGTTGGAGGGGTAACACTTTACTGTGATGGAGTACAAGTGGGAACGCGATTATTCATCTTCCCAAAGATGCGGCGCGATGACAGCACCTCTGGATCCTGTCCGGGCTCTACGGCTGTGCGCGTCCCTTCGACGCCGTGCAGCCCTATCGACTCGAGATGGGAGCCGAGGGCCCCGACGACCTCAAACGCTTCGATATGGGGTTCCGCTTCGCGCCCGAGCTTTCGAACGAGAGCGGACCGCGTCAGACCTTCGTCTTCATGAAACGCTAGGTAAAAAGCGCGAAAGATGGCGCCGTGTGCGCGGATAGGGCTTACAATCGGAACCGACAACTGCATATCACGGGGAGCCTGCAGGACGAGACGGCAAGCTGAGAGGGGGCGGCGCCCGCCCCGACCCGAAGAACCTGATATGGGTAATGCCAACGAAGGGAGCGAGTGCATGAGCACCATCAACACCGCCGGCAATCCGCCGAACGAGCCCATCACGCAGATGGACTTCGCCCGCGCGGGCAAGATCACCCCGCAGATGCGCACCGTGGCCGAGCACGAGGGGCGCGACCCCGAGTACATCCGCGAACGCGTGGCCCGGGGGACCATTGCCATCCCGGCAAATATCCGCCATATCGAGTGCGGCCTCACCCCGCGCGGCGTGGGCGAGGGCCTCTCCACCAAAGTCAACGTCAACCTCGGCATCTCGGGCGACAAGGCCGACGCAGCCGAGGAGTGGAAGAAGGTCGGCATCGCCGTCAACCGCGGCGCCGATGCCATCATGGACCTCTCCAACTCCGGCAAGACCCGTGCCTTCCGCCAACAGGTGATCGACGAGTGTCCGCTCATGGTGGGTACCGTGCCCATGTACGACGCCATCGGCTACATGGAGAAACCGCTGGTCGAACTCACCGCCGAGGACCTGCTCGAGGTCCTGCGCGTGCATGCCGAGGACGGCGTGGACTTCGTCACCGTGCACGCGGGCATCAACCGCTCGGTGGTGAAGACCTTCAAGGAGACCGGCCGCCTCATGAACATCGTGAGCCGCGGCGGCAGCCTGCTCTTTGGCTGGATGGAGGTCACCGGCAACGAGAACCCCTTCTACGAGTTCTACGATGAGGTCCTCAAAATCTGCCACGAGTACGACGTGACCATCTCACTCGGTGACTCCTGCCGCCCGGGTTGCCTCTACGACGCCAACGACGCCATGGAGACCGCCGAGATGATCGAGCTGGGCAAGCTCACCAAACGCGCCTGGGACGCCGGCGTGCAGGTCATGGTCGAGGGCCCCGGGCACATGGCGATCGACGAGATCGCGGCGAACATCAAGCTGCAAAAGCGGTTGTGCCACAACGCCCCCTTCTACGTGCTGGGGCCGCTCGTGACCGACATCGGCGTGGGCTACGACCACATCACCGCGGCCATCGGCGGCGCCATCTCGGCCTCGGCCGGCGCGGACTTCCTATGCTACGTGACCCCCGCCGAGCACCTGTGCCTGCCCGACGCCCACGACGTGCTCGAAGGCCTCATGGCGACCAAGATCGCGGCCCACGCGGCCGACATCGCCAAGGGCGTCCCCTGCGCGCGCGACGCGGATAACCGCATGGCGCAGGCCCGGCGCAAGCTCGACTGGGAAGAGATGTGGAAGTACGCCCTCGATCCCCAGACGGCTCGCGAGCGCTACGAGGCATCGCCGGCGGCCACCAAGGGCACCTGCACGATGTGCGGCAAAATGTGTGCGGTGCGCACGGTCAACAAGGTGCTCGAGGGGACGACGATCGATCTGGACTCGGAGCGCTAGGCTCGGGCGACGTGACTGAGGTGGCTGGCTACGCGCCACCACGTTCCTAAAAGAAAAAACTTGCTTGATGCTCTGCCTTAACATTGCATCCGCCCTGGCAGAAGCGTTTCATTCGTTATGGAAGGATTGCTTACTATGACTATTTCCGCTGCTGATCTTAAGAACGCCCTCACTGCTGTTCGCGAGACGGTGCCGCTGGTGCATTGCATCACCAACTATGTGACGGTCAACGATTGCGCCAACGCGCTGCTGGCGTGCGGCGGCTCGCCCATCATGAGCGACGAGCCCGAGGACGTGGCCGACATCACGAGCATCTGCGGCGGTCTCGTGCTCAACATCGGCACGCTCAACCAGCACTCCATCGAGGGCATGCGCGTGGCCGGCAAGCGCGCGGCCGAGCTCGAGCACGCCATCGTGCTCGACCCGGTGGGCGCCGGCGCCTCGGCGCTGCGCACCGCCACCGCCTCCGAGCTCATCGACACCCTGCCCATCACCGTCATCCGCGGCAACATGAGCGAGGTCAAGGCCGTCGCGGGTGCCGCCTCCTCCACGCGCGGCGTCGACGTGAACCCCGACGACGTGGTGACCGACGAGAATCTCGCCGAGAGCGCCGCCTTCGCACGCGAGCTCGCGGCAAAGCTCGATGCCATCGTGGCCATCACCGGCGCCATCGACATCGTGGCGAGCGCCGATCGCGCCGTTGCCATCCGCAACGGCGTTGCCCTCATGGGCAAGATGACGGGCGCCGGCTGCGTGCTCTCGTGCCTCGTGGGCGCCTACGTGACGGCCAACCCCGCCTCCAGGCTCGAGGCCGTCGTCGCCGCCATCGCAGGCGAGGGCCTGGCCGGCCAGATCGCGGCCTCGCGCATGGGCGAGCTCGATGGAAACGGCAGCTTCCGCACCTACCTGCTCGACGCTATCTGCAACATGACCGCCGAGCAGCTCGCTGCCGGAGCGCTCGTGGAGGAGCTCTAGGGGAGCCGCGCCCTTGCAGCCGAGGCAGGGCGGACACGCACCCGCCCGCCCTGCCGTCCCCGAAGGGCAGTGCCAGCGCCCCCTCGCCACACGGCCCTTCGGGCAGCCCTCCGACGCGGAGGGCATCGCAATCGAGAGGAGATTCGTACATGGCACCTCGCCGCGGGCGCTGGAGCGCCCAGGACATCCGTACACATATGCGCCTATATGCCGTGACCGATCGGGCCTGGCTCAACGGACGCACCCTGCCCGAGCTCGTAGCCGACGCTATAGCCGGCGGCGCCACCTTCATCCAGCTGCGCGAGAAGCACGCCACGCACGATGAGATCGTAGCGCTCGCTCGCGAGCTCATGCCCATCTGCCATGCCGCAGGCGTGCCCTTCGTGATCGACGACGAGGTCGAGATCGCACGCGAGGTGGGTGCCGACGGCGTCCACGTGGGCCAAAGCGATACCGCCTGCGCCGATGCGCGTCGGCTGCTGGGCGACGGCGCCATCATCGGCGTCTCGGTCCAGACCGTCGAGGAGGCGCGCGCTGCCCAGGCGGCGGGAGCCGACTACCTGGGCGTGGGCGCGCTTATCCCCACCCCCACCAAGCCCGATGCCGTCGATGTCACCTCCGAAGAGCTCGCGCGCATCTGCCGAGCGGTGGACATCCCCGTGGTGGGCATCGGCGGGCTGCGCGTCGAGACGCTCGACGTGCTCGCGAACTCAGGTGTAGACGGCGCGGCCGTGGTCTCGGCCCTCTTCGCGGCCGATGACGCCCAAGCTGCCGCGCGAAGCCTGCGCGCCCGTCTGGACGAGATGCTCGGCGGCGGCGAATCCGCCTTTCCGGCGTTGCCCCCGGCATGCGCCGCACTGCCCGCCGTACTCGCCATCGCCGGCTCCGACTCGAGCGGCGGCGCGGGCATCCAGGCGGATATCAAGACCGTCGCGGCCCACGGGCTGTTCGCCGAGACAGCCGTGACCGCGCTCACCGCGCAGAACACCATGGGCGTCCGCAACGTGCTCGAGGCGACGCCGACGTTCATAGCTGAACAGATTGATGCGATATTCGAGGACATCCCGCCCGCGGCGATAAAGATCGGCATGTGCCCGTCGGCGCCCGTCATCGAAGCCGTCGCCGACGCGCTCACGCGCTGGAGCGCCGCCAATATCGTGCTGGATCCCGTGATGGTCGCCACATCCGGCGCCCGCCTCATCGCCGAGGACGCGGTCCATGCACTCGAAGATCGACTCATACCGCTCGCGCGCCTCATCACGCCAAACATGCCGGAAGCCGAGGTCCTCGCAGGCTTCGAGGTGCGCGACGAGAAGGACCAGGAGCGGGCGGCCGTCGCGCTGGCCGACTGCTTCGGCTGCGCCGTGCTCGTCAAAGGGGGCCACGGCGTCCACGATGCCAACGACGTGCTGGCCCTGCCACCGACTGAAACCGCAGACGTCGGTGCGAGCGTTCGCACGACGTGGCTTCGCAGCCCCCGCGTCGATACCGAAAACGCCCACGGCACCGGCTGCACGCTCTCGTCGGCCATTGCCTGCGGTCTCGCCAGAGGTCTCGGGCTTGAAGAATCGGTGGCGGCAGCGAAGTCGTACCTCATGGGCGCGCTCGAGGCCGGGCTCAACCTGGGTGCCGGCTCCGGCCCCATCGACCACATGTGGGCCTACCGCCCGCACCAGAAGGTGTCCGTTTAGGCACCCCGCCCTCAAAAAGAGGGCGGGCACCAAATTGAGAGGTGGGGCTGCGGCCCGCGGCTTCGTCTGGATTTGCATCGTCCGCCCCCGTATTGAGCGCCTCCGGCGCGCAGCCCCACCCGAGGTCACGGGCCGCATTTCGATGCGCGGTCCGCTACGGGTCCTCAAAATGCCCTCGCCCCTTTGGAAGACGCGAGCGCGCCGTCACCCAATCGACTTGGATGGCGGCGCGCTCAGCGTAGGTCTGAAAACGAAGGCCTGCTTCCCGTTTTGCTAAAGCCCCTTGATGTAACGCTGACCACGTCGAAAATGTTGGTGTAAGCAAGGTCGATGAAGGGACGGCCGCTGCCCAGAATTCATTACAACCATGAAATGGATTCAAGAGAAAGGCCCAAGCGGAGAAGCATTCCTCCACGTACAATAAGTACGATAACGAGCATCGTAAACGAAGGTGAGCGAGCATGGGCAACAAGGGATCGCATCGCGGGGCGTACATCGAGGGCGGCCGTCGAGGCATCAACGCTGGCGGAGGCGCCCGCAACGACCATCGCTCCCCGCATCCCGGCCACAGCAGCACACGCAGCGGCATCGGCCGCACCGCCCGCCCCGCCGCCGATACCGGCGCGCCGTGCCCCATCATGCACGAATGCGGCGGCTGCGAATGGCTCGGCCTGCCCTACCGCAAGCAGCTCACGCGCAAAAAAGCTGCCATGGAAGAGCTGTTCAGCCCGCTTATCGAGGAATATGGCTGGAACGCCCAGGTCGAGGACGTCTTGGGCATGGGGTCCGAGCGCGGCATCACCGTCACGGCCGCCGACAAGCCCGCTGCCCCGCGCGCGTTCCGCCACAAGGCGGCCTCACCCTATGCCCCCGGCGCACATAACCGCGTGGCCTGCGGATTCTTTGCCCGCGGAACGCATCGCATCATCGAATGCCCCGCCTGCGCCGTCGAGGCGCCCCAGGCCCGCACCATCCTGACGGGCATCGCGCGCCTGGCGCACCAGCTCAACATCCCCGCCTATGACGAGGACCGGCGCTGCGGCGCACTGCGACACGCCGTCGTTCGCTGCGGCTGGCGCACCGGCGAGATCATGGTCACCCTCGTCACGCGCGACCGCTGCGTCCCGCGCTTCCAGGCGCTTATCGTCGGCATCCGCGAGCTCGACCCCAACATCGTCACCATTGCGCAGAACATCAACCCGCGCGTGACCAACGCCATCCTCGGCGGCGAGACCCACGTGGTATGGGGCAAACCCCGCATGCGCGACGAGCTGCTGGGGTGCACATTCGAGATCTCGCCGGTGTCGTTCTATCAGACCAACCCGCAGCAGACGGAGATCCTCTATCAGCTCGCCATCGACGGGCTTGACCTCGCAAAAGACGACGTGCTGCTCGATGCGTACTGCGGCAGCGGCACCATCGGTCTTTCCGCCGCGCACGAGCTGCGCGAAGCCGGAACGCCCATCGAGCTCATCGGCGTGGAGCGCAACGTGGAGGGTATCCGCGACTCGCGCCACAACGCCGAGCTCAACGGGCTCGCGGGCAGCGCCACGTTTATCTCGGCCGACGCCACCGGCTATCTGCAGCGTGCCGCGGCCGACGGCCAGCGCGTCGACGCCCTCATCATGGACCCGCCGCGCGCCGGCTCCACGCCGGAATTTTTGGCAGCAGCCGCCACCATGGGGCCGCGACGCATTGCCTACATCAGTTGCAATCCCGCCACGCAGGCCCGTGACCTGCACGACCTGGGCCAAGCCGGCTACCGGCTCATGCGCTTCACACCGGTCGACATGTTCCCGCACACCAGCCACGTTGAGACGGTCGCCATCCTAGAGCGTAAGTAGCCGGTAGGCCTCAATCAGCTTAGGCAACAACCAGCTGCGGCTCCTCGCCGTATTCTATCTTTCTCGTTATTCCGCCGTAAGACCGTCCGGTCCGACGGTGTTCATCCAAGCTACGTACGTACTAGGATAATGCCCATACAGTATGCGGACAGGATCAACATGAGCGGCGCACGATCCCACAACCGTGGCCACGCCGGCAGGCGACAGCAGATCGCGCGCTTGGGCAACGCGTGAGGATACATCGCGCATCACCGCGTCGATCGCCAGCTTGTCCGCCGGATCGTACTCGCTCGGGGCGCCCACCGTGGCCGCGTAATCCGCACGCATGGCCTCCAGGCGCGGCCCGAACCCCTCGTCCCCCACCGTGGGCAAATACAGATTGGTGCCGTAGCGCTCGTAGCCCCACGCGCGCAGGGGCAGGTACGGCATGATGTCGGACGGGTTGATGATGTTGAAGATGTTGCCATACCGGCCGGCATGCGCGTCGTGACGCACCGTGGTTGCCGGTGCGGCGAACGTGTACGCGTACACGCGCTCCACCTCGTCCAGCGACGACATCTGGTCGCGCCCGTCCTCCTGGGCGCGGGCCCGCAGGTCATCGAGCTCGGAGGCCACCAGGTTGGCGATGGCCCCGCCGCGGCTGTGGCCCACAACCAGCACCTCGACCTCGGCGCCCGAAGCGCGCGACTCCTCAACCCACCGGTTGAGCTCGCAGCAAATGTCCTCGGCCGCACGGAAGTAACCGCGGTGGTCGTTGGCACCGTCGAGCGCCATCCGCACGGCCGCGCGGTCAGCGGCGTCGGCAGCGGTATCCGCCCCCGCCAGCGCGGAGACGAACGTGAGCCAGTCCTCAAGCACGTCGGCCATGGGGCTGATCGCATCGTTGAGGCTCTCGCGGGCGCGCTCCAGCGGAATCTGGGCGAGCCGCATGGCACGGCGATGGCCCTCGGCCGCACGCGCACGGGCACGGTCGGCCGCATCCGCGACAGGGGCCAGGCGCTCACCGGCATCGACGGCAAGCTGGGAGAGGCGGCCGGCGGATGCCCCGGTTGCCGCCCGCACGAGCGGAGCCTCGGGGGCAGGCGCCGCGCCGTCCGCGCTGTTCCCGGCCCCGGCCTCGGCCCGCGCGGCCTCGTTCTCGGGCCCAGTCCCGTCCCCCGCGGCCTCGACCGGTGTCATCTTGAGGTTGCTCAGCCACTCCGATCCGTAGCTGCCGCGCACGCTCACCATGATCAGGTCGCGCGGACGCCCGTCCCCCGTGCGTAAATGCTTGCGTGCCACCGTATAGGCCACCGCGTCGGCATCGTCGGTGAACAGGTTGAGCACCTCATCCACCACCTCACTGCGGTAGCGGTAGGAATCCGTTGAGACCTCGTCGAATCCCAGTTCGGCCAGCGCATGCTCCATGTACGCGGGCTGAGAGGATTTTGCCTGATAATAGCTGGATTCCGAATACGCCAGAGCCGCCAGCACCGAGCTTGCGTACGCGAGCTCGTGGTTGTAGCCGTCCGCCGGCCCGTCGAACCACGCATCGTCCCAGGTAACCGGCGAAACCACGCGCCCGTCGCCGGGGGCAGCCAGGCTGGAGTACTCGATATTGGCCTTGAACCGACCCTCGCGCGTGGAAGAACCCTGCGCCGCCACGGCCGCGTACACCGGAGCGTCCACGGCACCCACACCGCGTGTCTCCTCAACATGGCGCATGAACAGCTTGGCCGCAAAGAACGCCCCGACCGCCACCAGCAGGAGCACCACGATGAGCGGCAGCTTACGCGTTGCCACGGCAAGGATATGTTCAACGGGCTGCACGGGCATGCACGCCTCCCTCGATCGTATTCAACGCGTCCCAGCGTACCAGTATCGGGCCCGCGCAACGTGACCGGAATCTTACACTTGGTATCTCCTCGCAAACGCCCCCTTGGCAACATTGTTACCGAGGGGGCGCGTACTAACGGGATTCTCGCCGCGGGTTCACGCAGGCAGTGGGCTCACGCGGACCGCGAGCCTACAGCAGCTCGGTCAGGTCCTTTACACCCGAGGCCGCCAGCTCGCGGATAAACGGCTCGCGCCCGCGGTTCATGATGAGCTCCTCGGGGAAGTGGATCTCCTCGAGCATGCCCTTCACCGTGTCGAAGCGGCCGATACGCGGGGCGATATGCGCATCGGAATCCACCGTGATGCCCACGCCCAGCTCCGCGCAGCGCTCGGCGATCTTGCGGCACACCGGACGGTAGCGGTCCTCCTCATCGTCCTCGATCGAATGCTCGTTGATCTCGATCAGCTTGTGGTTGGCCTTGGCGCACTCAAGCACCGCGTCGATATCGTACGGCACGCCCGCGCGGCCCGTGTGGCCCAAGATAAACACGCGCGGCTGCAAAAGCGCGTTGATGTACATCTGCGTGGTCTCGGCGATGGTGGCCCCGTCGGCAAAGTCGTTGCGGTGCACGCTGGCGATCACGTAGTCGAAGTTGCGCTGCAGACGGTTGAAGAGCTTTTGCTTGCGCATGAGCTTTTGACCGGTGATGTTCTCCTCCACCACGACATCCTGGCCAAACAGGCGGCCGTCCAGGCCCTCGATATCGGCCTCCGCGCCGTGCAGCAGCGTCACGCCGTTCCACTCGCGCGGCCAGATGCCCACGTTGCTGAAGAATTGGAAGTTCTTGAGGCACTGCTCGGTGAACAGCATGCTTGAGAAATGATCCGTCGAGCCCAAGATCTCCAGGCCGGCGGCCGCGGCGGCGTCCACGTTCTCCTGAATGGTAGAGAACGCATGACGCGAGAACAGCGTATGCGTGTGCATGTCGCCAAAAATCCGATATGCCATATCACAACCTCCCAACACGCGCCGTAGGGGCGCGAGGCCTCCCACGTTCAAAACGGGCCGCGGCAGCGCACAGCATCACCCGCGGCCCGGCCCTGCTTCTATCTTAGCGATACTCCTCCGCCAGCGCCTTCCACGCCGGGATGGAGTTCTCGATCGTCTCGGCGCTCACGCAGTAGCCGATGCGCATCCAGCCCGTAACACCGAAGCTGTTGGACGGCACGGGCAGCAGCTCGTACTTCCGGGCGCGCTTGCAGAAGGCCTCGGCATCGGGCTCGAGCGCGCGTACCCACAGGTAGAAGGCGCCCTCGGGCTCCACGTACTGGTAGCCCGCCTCATCGAGCGCAGCGGTGAGCAGATCGCGGTTGTGCACATAGGCGGCCACGTCGGACGGCTCGTCCACGCACTCGGCCACCACGCGCTGGAACAGCGCCGGTGCGCATACAAACCCCAGGCAGCGGGCGGCGCCGGCGATACCGGCCATCACGCGGGTGCACAGCGGCATGGTGTTGGGCACCAGCACCCAGCCCACGCGCTCGCCCGGCAGCGACAGCGACTTGGAGTAGGAATAGCACACGATGGTGTTCTCGTAGATGCTCGGCACCCACGGCACCTCGGAGCCGTACGTGATCTCGCGATACGGCTCATCGGAAATCAGGAAGACCGGGGCTTCGCGGCCCTCGCTCGCACGCGTGAGCACGGCGGCCAGGCGCTCCAGGTCCTCGCGCGGGTACACGGCGCCCGTGGGGTTGTTGGGCGAGTCGATGATCACGGCCGCGGTGCGCTCGGTGATGGCGGCCTCGATGGCGTCGATATCCAGCTGGAAGGTCTCGGGCAGCGCCGGCACCTCCACCAGCTTGGCACCGCAGTTCTCCACCCACACGGAATACTCCGGGAAGTACGGCGCGATCACGATGACCTCGTCGCCCGGCGTGGTGACGGCGTGCAGCGTGCAGCTCACCGAGGCGGCCGCGCCCACGGTCATGAACACGTTGCCGGCCTCGTACGACGTGCCGAAGCGGCGGTTCAGCGATGCGGCCACGGCGGAACGAACCTCGGGCAGGCCGGGAGCCGGCGTGTAGCCGTGCAGCTCCTCGGGCGTCAGCTCGGCGAGCGAGCGCTCGATCGATGCGCGGACCGCGGCCGGGGCCGGGACGCTGGGGTTGCCCAAGCTGAAGTCAAAGACCTTGTCGGCGCCTATCTGCGCCTTGCGCTCGTTGGCATAGGTAAAGATCTGACGGATCTCAGAGCTCTCGGCACCGCGTTCATACAGCAATTCATTCAGCATACAAGCCTCCAGGTTTTTGTTTCCCTTTGATGGTACCCACTTTGGCTGCACAGCCGCCGCTGTCGAATAAACCCCATCACATCGGGCCCGGTCCGCGCGGCGGCGACGGCCGCGGCCCGCGCTGCAGCCACAACTTAAAGCCCGCAGCGCCCCGCAAAACCACGCAGGCCGGCGCGGAAGGACAACCCTCCGCACCGGCCCTGCACTAGCCTTGGTTTTTGCGACGCCGCACGCGTGGGATAAAGCGGGCGGCAAGGGAATTCTTGTCGCGCGTGTGCACGTATGCAAAGCCGATCACGGCGAACACGAGCGCACCCACCAGGTTGACGATCAGGTCGGCCATGGTGTCGTGGATGCCGATGTCCAGGTAGCCGCCGGGAATGACCACGGTTTGTCCTCCCGCCAGCGTGATGGTCGTCGATGCGATGTCGCGCACGGGGATCGTCACGTTGCTGGCCGTGGGGTCGAGCCATACGGTGTTGAGCGCGGTGACGAGCGTGTCCTTTTGCATGTCGAAGCCCATCATGGTGTCGGCCGTGTACTCAAAGATCTCCCAGCATGCACCCACCGCCATGGAAAACGCCACGGCCGAGATGGCCATGTACAGCGGCGTCAGGCGGATCTTGGATGCCTCTTTGCGATTGAGGATGTCGAACAGGGCAAACCCGATGCCCGCGCATAAAAAGCCGCTGGTGGTATGCAGGATGGTGTCCCAAAACGGGATGTTCACGTAGAAGGCGTCGATCTCGCCCAGGATCTCGGCCGCGAAGATGAACAGCAAGATGATCGATTCGAGCAGGTCGGGCAGCTCGATGTCGAGCGCGTGCTCGATAAACGACGGCACCATGAGCAGCACGAAGGTGAGCAGGCACAGCAGGGCGTGCTCGTAGCGGCCGGTGAAGATGGAGCGGACGAGCGTGAGCAACACCAGCAGACGCAAAATGATATAGAGCGCAAAGACGCCCGGCTCCTCCTGGCGTTTGCGGCGCATGACCTCGCGCGAACGGGAAAAGAAACCAGCCACAACAACCTCCCGGAGCTCGGCCCGCCGCAGCGTTGCGGGCCGTCACCTGCAATGACAGCAAGCTACTACCATATCAAACCGGCCGAGGATAGTGGGCGAATCGGCGGCCTTTGCAACCAAAATGCAGACGGGACCGAAGGAATCGCACCTTCGGCCCCGCACATCGGGTATGCCAGGTTGTTGCTATTCGGCGTCGTTGCCGGCCGCGTCGTCGCCGGCAGCAGCATCGGGCTCGCAGCCCTCCGCCTCCACGCGCTCCTTCTCGGCCTCGACCTCGTTGGCGCAGGCCGCCTCGGCAAACGCGGTGGCCTCGGCGGCGAGCTCCTCATCGCTCTTACCGCTGGCGGCGGCGTTGCGGGCCTCCTTGGCGGCAACGATATCGCCCTCGCGCTCCAGGTAGCTGTCCCACTCGTTGTCGAGCAGGGCGGTCACGGCCTCGCCCTCAACGGTCTCGCGCTCAAGCAGCACGCTCGCCATAAGGTCGAGCTGCTCGGAACGCTCGCGCAAGATCTTCTCCGCGCGCTCGTGGGCCTCGCGCATGATGCGCTGGACCTCGGCGTCTATGCGGCGCGCCGTCTCCTCGGAGTAATCCTGGTGGTCGGCGTAGTCGCGGCCCAGGAACACCTGGTGCTGGGCCTCGCCGAACACCTGTGTGCCCAGTTCCTTGCTCATGCCCAGGCGCGTGACCATCTCGCGCGCCATCTTGGTGGCGCGCTCCAGGTCGTTGCTCGCACCCGACGTGATGTCGTCGCACATGAGCTCCTCGGCCACACGGCCGCCCAGGAACACGGCCAGCTCGTCGAGCATCTCGCCGCGCGTCTTGAGAAAGTGGTCCTCGGCCGGGAGCTGCATGGTGTAGCCCAACGCCTGGCCGCGGCTGATAATCGAGATCTTGTGCACCGGGTCGGCGTTGTCCAGCACATGTCCCACCAGTGCATGACCGCTCTCGTGGTAGGCGATGACCGTGCGCTCCTTCCGGCTCATCACGCGGCTCTTGCGCTGCGGACCGGCCATCACGCGCTCCATGGACTCCTCTATCTCGTCCATGGAGATGAGGGAGCGGCCGCGGCGGGCGGCCAACAGGGCCGCCTCGTTGAGCAGGTTCGCCAGATCGGCGCCGGCAAAGCCCACGGTGAGCTGGGCGAGCTTCTCAAAGCTCACGTCCTCGTCCAGGGGCTTGTTTGCGGCATGCACGCGCAGGATCTGCTCGCGGCCCTTCACGTCGGGGCGGTCCACCGTGATCTGGCGGTCGAAGCGGCCGGGACGCAGCAGCGCCGGATCGAGGATGTCCGGACGGTTGGTGGCGGCGATCAGGATGACCGACTCGTTTTCCTCGAAACCGTCCATCTCGACCAGCAGCTGGTTGAGCGTCTGCTCGCGCTCGTCGTGCCCGCCGCCCAAGCCGGCGCCGCGCTGACGGCCCACGGCGTCGATCTCGTCGATGAAGATGATAGACGGCGCCTGCTCTTTGGCGTTCTTGAACAGGTCGCGCACGCGCGATGCGCCCACGCCCACGAACATCTCCACGAAGTCCGAGCCCGAGATGCTGAAGAACGGCACACCGGCCTCGCCTGCCACGGCCTTGGCCAGCAGCGTCTTACCGGTGCCCGGAGGGCCCACCAGCAGCACACCGCGCGGGATCTTGGCGCCGAGCTTGCGGAAGCGCTCGGGCTCGGCCAGGAAGTCGCGCACTTCCTCGAGCTCCTCCACGGCCTCGTCGATGCCCGCCACGTCCTTGAACTTGACGTTGGGGCGCGTGGCCGGGGTGGTCTTGGCGTCGGTCTTGCCAAACTGCATGGCCTTGTTGTTGGCGCCCATCATCTGCCGCATGAAGTAGAACATCACGAAGATGAGCAGCAGCGTGGGCACCACGGCGATGAGCAGGTCGACCAGGAAATTGGGGTCCTCGGTATCGACCTTGTAGGTGACCTTGGGATGCTTGGCCATGAGCTCCGAAAGCGAATCGTCGCCCACGTACGTGGAGCTGAAGCGCACGAGGCTCTCCTCGTTATGCTCTTTGGCGTCCTTGGGCCAGTAGCGGCCGGCAACGCGGCCGTCCTCGGCCGTGTAGGTGACGTCCTTAACGCGATCGGCCTTGACCGCGGTGACGAACTCGCTGGTGGGGATGTTGACGGTCTTGCCGCCGCCCACCATGGAGTTACCCATGTCGTAGAACAGGAAACCCAGGAGGATAAGCCCGATGGCGATGTAGATCCAGCTCGCGCGGTTGGGGCGCGGGGGACGCGGGCCGCCTGCCGGGCCGGCGCCGTTGCCGCCCGGGCCGGGTGCCGTGGGCGGGGTGGGTCGCCCGTCGCCCGGACGCGCGGGAAGACCCGCCTGCTCCTCGCGGCGCCCGTTGGCCCCGTCGTTATCTTGAGGACCGTTCATGCTAACGGCCTTTCTACTTAGTAGAGCCGTCGCCCCCGGGGTGCGGGGGCGACGGCGAGCTGACATGACTTGTTGCGAACGGCCGTATGCGGGCACGCGGCCGACACGATCAACTTACTCGTACACCTCGGGCTTGAGGATGCCGACATAGGGCAGGTTGCGATAGCGCTCGGCGTAATCCAGACCGTAGCCGACCACGAACTCGTCGGGGCAGTGGGTGCCCACATACTTGGGATCGATGGCGGCCTGCTTGCCCTCCACGTCCTTCCACAGGAAGGTTGCGACCTCCAGGGAGGCGGGGTTGCGGCTGGCGAGGTTCTTCATGAGGTACTTGAGGGTGAGACCGGAATCCAGGATATCCTCGACGATCAGCACGTCGCGGCCGGCGATATCCACGTCGAGGTCCTTGATGATGCGGACGATGCCCGAGGACTTGACGCCGTTGCCGTAGCTGGAGACGGCCATGAAGTCGATGGCGCACTTGGTGTCGATGGCGCGCATGAGGTCGCCCATGAACACGACGGCGCCGCGCAGCACGGCCACGAGCACCAGGTCCTTGCCCTCGTAATCCTTGGTAATCTGCGCGCCCATGCGCTGGACGATCTCGGCGATCCGCTCCTCGCTGAACAGGACGGTATCGATATCCGGATGAAGTGCTTCCATGACAACCCTTTCTTGGCAACGGCCCGAGCGACTCTACGATTATTGCAGCATACCCCCATGCGAGGACATTATGCGAGCTCGATGGGGCGAATTGTCAATTTTACCAGTACTTTCGACAAAGGGGTGCAGCGGAAGCGCTCGTCGGCGCGAACTCCCGCAACCCACACGACCTTTCCGGCGGGCTCGGTGCGCACCACCGGGACGAGCGGGCGCTGCGCCACCGGGATGCGCGCCTCGCCGAGCAGGTCGGAGAGCTTTTTGCTCCTGCCGCGCATCCCCAGCGGGCACAGGAGGTCGCCGGGAGCCGGGGCGTCGACCCACAGGCGCAGCGCCGCCGGCCCGGCCGCAAGGTCGCCCTCGGCATACCCCAGCGCCTGCAGGTCGGCCAGCGCGATGTGCCCCAGCGCGGATGCGGCCTGCTCGCGGGCCCAGGCCACGGGGTCGGTCCCGTGCGGCACGCGCACCAGCTCGGCCTCGAGCGCATGGGCACCCGCAACCGCCAGATGCCCCGGCACGACGAGCCATCCGGACGCGAGCTCCTCACGCGCCCGCGGCGTGCGCAGAGACAGCGCACCGAACTCCACGCGCGCGTCGATGCCCTCGGGCAGTGTGCACGAACCCTCGCCCGCGGCCGCCAGCGCCAGCACGGACTCGACATGGCGCATCTCCAGGCGAACGTCGGGCACCAGGCGCTTCACCGCCAGGCGAACCACGCGGCGCGCGATGGCCACCTCGGCCGTGGCCAGGCGGCGCGCATCGAGAACCAGCAGGCCGTCGCGCTCCTCGCGCACGCAGGTGCGCAGCGCGGTGCCCGCCAGCTGGGTCATGAAGGAGTCCTCATCGCCCAGGATGTCGCAGGCCGCGCCCACGGTGCGGGCGACGTGTTCGTTGCGCTCGCGCACGAGCGGCATGATGCGGTGGCGCACGAAGTTGCGTAGGTACGCCGTATCCCGGTTGCTCTCGTCCTCACGCCAGTCCTGACCGGCCACCTGCAGATAGTTGACCAGCTCGCCATGGGTGAAGTCGAGCAGGGGGCGCACGATGATGTTGCGGCGGCGCGGGATGCTCGACAGGCCCGCCGGGCCCGAGCCCTTGATGGCGTTCATGAAGAACGTCTCGGCCCGGTCGCTCGCGGTGTGCGCCGTCAGGATGCGCGCGGCCGAACGGGGCGCGCCCTGCTCAACGCACAGCTCACGCACATAGCGGCGGGCCGCAACATAGCGGACATCGCGCGCCGCGGCCTCCAGGTTTTGGCCGTTAAGCTCGGTAAACGACGCATGTTCCACGCACAGGGGCAGCCCCATCCGCTCGCACAGGTCGCGCACGAAGGCCTCATCCCCGTCCGAGGCCGCCCCGCGCAGATGGTGGTTGACGTGCAGCACGTGCAGGCGCTCGCGTGCGATCCTGGCGCGGCCGCGTCCGTCGTCGATATCCAAGGTCCCCGTGCACGCCATGAGCAGCAGCGCGGTTGAGTCCGCACCGCCTGATACCATGAGGACCACGGGGGCACGGGACTCGTCCGCCGCGCCAGGGGCGCTCGACCGCACGCCCGCGTGCCGAATATAATGTTGAGCCACTGTTGGCATACGTTGCCTTTCGTGCCGATCCGCCCCATGCGGACGGCTCTCGGCTCCTCGTTTTCCAGCTGTAACCACCATTGTATGCAAGGATCGCCATGACTTCAGCCGTCGAATGCACCTCCGTCAACTCCGCAGCCAGCCCATCTGGCGGCCGCGCGCTGCACCTGCACGTTTTAGGCAGCGGCTCCAAAGGCAACTGCGCGCTGGTGGAAGGGCCCCAGGGCTTCATCATGATCGATGACGGCTTTTCACGCCGAGAGGTGCTGCGCCGCATGGAGGAGCTCGGGCTCGACCCGCGGCGCATCCGGGCGCTCATCCTCACGCATGAGCACGGCGACCACGTCACCGGCATCACCGTGTTCATCAAGATGTTCGACATCCCGCTGTACGCGAGCCTGGGCACCTCAGGCCAGCGTAAATACCTTGCCGACCTGCCGTTTAACGAATTCGAGCCGGGCGATGAGCTCGCCATCGCTGGCATGCGCGTGCGCACCTTCCCCACCTCGCACGACGTGGTCAACCCCTGCGGGTTCAGGTTCGAATGCAACGGCGACGCCATCGGCTATGCAACCGATACCGGCGTCCTGCCCGATCGCGCTCGCGAGCTGCTACGGAACGCGCGCATCCTCGCCCTCGAGAGCAACCACGACGTCCACATGCTCAAAACGGGCGACTACCCGCGCACGCTGCAGGACCGTATCCTGGCGAACACAGGGCATCTGAGCAACGACCAGGCCGCCGCGGCCGTGCGCGAGCTGGTCACCGACCGCACCGAGCAGCTGTGCGCCATGCACATCTCACAGGAAAACAACCGGCCGAGCCTGGCCGTGCGCGCACTCGCCGACGCGCTGGGGGCCGCGCTCGACGATGATCTGGGTTCGAGCGCCACGCTCGCCCGCCCCGGCGCGGCGCCCAGCCTGCATATTCGCTATGCGGGGCAGAATCGCCCCCTTAGCCTCGCGTAGCCGGACGGCGGCCTTGCGTCCCGCTCGTCTGCGCGGACTCCCAAACGGCACGAAAACGGGCGCCCCGGTTTCCCGAGGCGCCCGTACCTTTGCAGACGGTTTTGCTATGCTAGCGTCCAGCGCTAGTCGATGGCGACCTTGGTGACGTTCTTCTTCTCAACGTACTTGGGAACGGAAACGGTCAGTACGCCGTCGGCGTACTTGGCGGACAGGCCCTCGCTCGCGGCATCCTTGAGGTACACGCCGCGCGTTGCGGTGTACGCGGTGAACTCGCGCTGCAGGAAGTTCTTATCCTTGTCCTCTTCCTTCTCCTCCACCTTTACGGAGATGGACAGACGGCCCTCGTTGAGCTCGACGTCGATGTTGTCCTTGGTTACGCCGGTGAGGTATGCCTTGACCTCGTAGGCATCGCCCTTGTCCTCGACGTCTACCGGGAACGCCTTGGAGCTGACGGCGCGCGGGAAGTCCAACATGTCGTCAAACGCATCGAACAAAGAGCCGGACATGGGAAGAACACCAAAACCAGTACGATACGGAACCATAGCCATAATCGATCACTCCTTTAGTGATGCGCGCGACCTGCGGGCCGCGCCTTTGCTTGACGCTTATAGTTATGCCCACGGCTTGCGAATCTATACCACGTTTTATAGAAATCTTTAGCGTCACATTGTCATCAAATCTAAGTGTGTTTGACTAAGGTTTTAGATAGCCGGGAGGCGGCTGGGTGTCTTGAAGCAGCCGTGCGGACGCCGCGATGAAAGCCGCCAAAATGGGCATAATAGGCAACAATCACGTTTACGGGCCGCCCCGCGCGACCTCACATACCGCTTGAAAGGGGCTGCCATGCCCGCACTCATCACGCACCACCTGTTTGGCGAGGAGAGCATCGATCGCCTGCCCGCCGGCATCGTTACCACGCCGGAGGAGCGCACCGCTTTCCTGCTGGCAAACCAGGGTCCCGACCCGTTTTTCTTCCGCGTGCGCACGCCCAATCTGTCCTCCTGCATGCAGCTCGCCCATCGCATGCACAGCGCCTACGTCACCCGGCAGTTCGATGCGCTGCGCGAGGGCGTAACGCACCTGCGCGAGCACGACGCCTCGCTGGGGCGCGCGTTCGTGCTCGGCCTGCTCTCCCACTACACGCTCGACCGCAACGTCCATCCGTTCGTATATGCCCAGCAGTGGGGTATCCAGGCCGAAGACCCCTCGCTCGCAGACGCCGGCAACGAGGTCCACGCGGTCATCGAGTCCGATCTTGACGTGCTCATGCTGCAGCTCAAGCGCAACGGCGCCACCGTCGAGGACTACCCCCCGGTAAGCGAGCTGGTCACAACGGACCGCATCGACAAGGTCGCCGGAGCCCTTATGAGCTACATGGCAAAAACCGTGTACGAGCTGGAGGTCGGCGCGAACGAGTACGGCGGCGCGGTGGCCGACATGCAGCTTCTGTATCGCGTGATCGAGCCGGCCGGATCGCTCTCCACCTGCGCCATCGCGCGCATCGAGGAGCTGCTCAAGCCGTATTCCCTGCTGCAGTCCCTCGCCCACCGCATGACCACCGAGCAGCCCTCGGCCGCCGGCAACATGGGGCACGGCCCGTGGATCAACCCGTTCGATGGCGCCACATCGCATACCAGCTTCCCCGACCTGTTCGACCGCGCGCTGGACGACTATCAGCAAACCGCCGTTCACTTCATCGAGACGCGCAACATGGAGGAGGTCACCGGGCGCATGGACTACTCGGGCTGCGTGCTCGAGCCCGGCGAGGAGGCCGCGGACCGCAAGTAGCGAGCAGGGGCGCCCCGCACGGCGGGCCTGGCGCGCGGGGCCGGACGCGCGGGGCCTGGCACCGCATCCAAAAGCCAAGGCCACCCCGACAATCGGAGCGGCCTTGGAAACACGCGCCTGGGACTCTACGCCAGTCCCAGGCGTTTTTTGACATCGGCGGCGCGGCGGCGCGACACCGGGATATGCTCCTCAACGCGATCGAGCGTAAGCTGGATCAGGCCGCTGGGCTTGGTGACCTCAATATCGCGCACGTCGTCGATATTGACCAGGTAGCTGCGGTGCACGCGCAAAAAGCCCTCCTGCTCAAAGCGCTGCTCGAGCACCGAGATGGAATCGTTGACCAAAAACGTGCCGCTCGCCGTATGCGCCATGGAATAATCCGCCCGCGCCTCGAAGTACGACACGTCCCCCACAGGGATATACGAGCGCGTGCCGTTGCGCTCCACCTGGATGCGCGGGATGGTCCCCGCCGACGAGGCCGGCTGCCGGCGCGCCGTCAACGACGCCTCGACCTTGTCCAACGCCTTTTCCAAGCGCGCAAGCTCCACCGGCTTGAGCACGTAATCGACGGCGTCCAGCTCAAACGCCTCGGCCGCATACTCCGAAAACGCCGTTACGAACACCAGCGCCGGCGGGCGCTTGAGGTTGCTGAGGGTGTCGGCAAGCTTGACGCCGCTCGTGCCCGGCATCTGGATATCCAAAAAGAGCACATCGGGCTGATTTGCCAGGATCTTCTCGACCGCCTCGCTCGCGCCGCCGGCCTCGTCGATGGTGCCAACGCGCCCATCGAGCTTAAGCAGGTACTTAAGTTCTGCACGAATCGGTGGCTCGTCATCCACCACCAGCACATTCCAAGCGTGGTCTGTCATGCCATCCCCTTTGACACGCGTCCTCGCCGCCTTGCGGCATACATCGTCTTCAGTCTACCCCACCCGCAGGGCGCGGCCCAAGGGCCAAGGCCCCCGGTGGCAGATTTGGTCGGTGAATGTGTTTACAGAAGAGCATTTTCGGGCTCGTGCGGCTCCCCGATCAGCTCGACGGTCACCCGCGTGCCCACGCCTTCCTTGGACGCCACGCGAATGCCCGACTCCTCGCCAAAGAAGAAGTGGATGCGCTGCAGCACGTTCGACAGGGCCAAGCCGCTACCGCGCTTGAACGACCCGTCGGCCGTCGCCGGCTCCATGCGCTCGCCCGGCGTGCCCGGTGCGCCCGGCGCGCCCGCGGTCCCGACCTGTGTACCCGCACCGTCTTCAATGCACGCGGACCCCTGGTTGCACGCCTCGCACCCGCAGGTCCTTTTGGTATCGAAGAGGTGCTCGACGGTTTTGGAGCTCATCCCGATGCCGTCGTCCTCCACCACGATCTCTACGCCGTCGTCGGTCTCGCGCGACGACAGCCTGATCGACAGGGGCTCGACCTCGCGCATGGCGTGCTTGATGCAGTTCTCCAGAAGCGGCTGCAGGATGAAGGGCGGAACCGCGCAGTCCAGCGTGGCGGGGTCAAGATGTGCCTCCAGGCGCAGGCGGTCCTCGCCGTAACGCGCCTGCATGAGGTTGATGTAGCGCATGCCCTGCCCCAACTCGTTTTCGAGCGAGGTGAGGGCATCTGAGTTCGACAGGGTCTGGCGGTAGTAATTGGAGAAGTCGATGAGCAGCGAGCGCGCCTTTTCGGGCTCGGTGCGCACAAGCGACACGATGGTGCCGATGGTGTTGAACAGGAAATGCGGGTCGACCTGCGACTGCAGTGCGCGCAGCTCCATGCGAGCGCTCACGTCCTCCTGACGCTCCAGCTCGAAGCTGGCCAGCTGCGTGGAGATCAGGTCGGCAAAGCCGGTTGCGAGCGCCGTTTGCCGGGCATCGATGTCGCTGTAGCGCGGGTAGTACAGCTCGAGCGTGCCCATGCAGCGGTTGCGCACAACGAGCGGCGCCACGATGCCCGCCTTGAGGCGTGGGAAGAACCGGTGCTCATCACCCGTGGTGACATCGCGGGAAAACACGCTCGTCTGCTTGCTGCCTATGACCCTCAGCGTTGTTTCCAGCACGACGGGCTGGCCGACCGGGCAATGCTCGGAACCCATGCCCCAGCTGGCCACGACCGCATGGCCGTCCGTGATGCAGATGGCCGACGCGAGCGTCTCGGGCAGGATGATCTTGCTTGCGCCGAGGGCGGCCTCGGGCGTGAGGCCGTGGCGCGTGTGCACGAAGATCTTGCTTGCGATGCCAAGCGTGCGGTCCGTGGCGGACAGCGAGAAGTCATCGGGGGTTACGAACACATAGGCAAAGAAGAAGCACAGGAGCACCAGGCCGGCGATGGTGATAACCGCCGGAACCGGATTGGGATTGGCCACGAACTCCAGGGCAAGCAATGCCAGAAGCATGGGAACGCATAACACGAGGCCAGTGAGGGCCCAGCGCTGGGCGGAGTGAAAAAACTTGGTGGGGTTGCGCCGCTGCGTGATCTTGAACGGATGGGAATTGCCCGCCACGATAACCTTCCTTTTTTGCTTGGCCCCATGCCGCCGCACGGCATGGGGCTGTCCGAAGCCCTCATATGGCCTACTTGCCAGCCCCATCATACGGCCTGGTTGGGGCTGACACCGTTGCAATTCGGGCAACGGGCTGCAAAGTCAAAGCGCGGACCCGCGAAAACCGGGCACAGGGCAATACGACGCGGACGACATCCACTAATTTTTCCTCTCAGTGACAAAAATGAACGGTTATGAGTACTCTGCAGCGCTGCAAGCCGCCTTTGGCGGATCCTTTCGAGCGGTCCAGCGCATAACTGCTCTCAGTTATCGATACATGTGTCCAGTTTTTCCAACCTTGAGCCGTGCCGTCATTCAAAAATCGAGGCAATGGCCGTCGCCGACCATTGGTTGAACACTCATAACCGTTAACTTTTGTCACGCAGCTCGGTTGTTCGCTTCAAGGCGCTATAGAATGACCCCCTACCGACCCGCATCGCAGTGAAAAACACATGCCGGGCGGGCGCAAAGCGCTCGCCCGGCATGAAAAAGCCCCGCGCCTCTTATGAGACGCGGGGCAAAGGTCAAACCTAGCGGTTGGACCTACGCTTGATGAGCAGGCCACCGCCGAACACGGCTACGCCAGCAGCCGCAACCAGAGCAATGCCAATACCGGCGTTGTCTCCGGTTTGGACAAGCTTGTTCTTGTCCGCCGGCTTCTTCGCGGGCTCATGCTTCTGAGCGGGTTTGAGGTCCATGGCATCGATATGGCCGGGACCAAGCGGGAGCCCGTCAACGATCGCATGGAACTCGTTGCGGAACACCGGCTGCTCGACCGGCTTGCCGTCCACGGCATACTTCACCGCGTTGTCCTTTACAACCAGCTTGCCGTTCTGGTCATCCACAACCGTAAACGTGATATCAACCACGCTGTCGTCGTAGACGATCTGGGCATCCTTGCCCTTGACCTCGCGCATGGTCAGGTGGTAATCGCCCGCCTTATCCAGCGGAATGGACTGGAACTCAACCGGGGCCGCGTTGTTGACGGCCTCGCCGTTATGGGCCTTCGTAATCTCGGTGCGCTTAGAATCAGCGTTCTCGATCACAAACTCAAACTGACCGGACCCGAGCTTCGCGCCCTCGCCCGTAAGGACCTTGACCGCATTGATCTGCAGGCTCGTGGGATCGGCCTTATACGTATTGGTAAAGATCAGATCCTTGACTTCCTTGCCGGCCGCGTCGTGAACGGTGAACGTCACCTCGAGCGCGCCCATGTGGTTGTCGACGGCCTGCGCCGTCACGGCATACTCAACGGTGCTGTAGGTCACGCCGCCCTTGTCGCCCTTACGCTCGCGCAGGGTGAAGGTGCGGGTGCCAGGCTCGGTGAACTTGATCTTGCCTAGCTCGACATTGCCCTCAGCGTCATTGACGCCCTCGGCAACAACCTTGCCCGTGGCGTTCTCGACCAGCTCGAAGCTAAACTCGCCGGCCTGGAGCTCGCGGCCCTCGAGGTGCTTGGTCACGCTAAAGCGACCCTCGCCGTTGTCCGTGGGGCTCACGCTCGGCTTGCCGCCCTCACTAATGGCATAGGCGTTCACGAAGGCGAACGCCGGCTGGCCCGCGGCCACATCTTTAACGGCCGCGGACAGAACGCCCTTGCCGTCATCGGTCACCGCGATGGTCACCGTCTTGGTTGCAGCGGTGTCATTGGTCACGCCAGGCAGGGAGCCAGACTCGGTAACCTTATAGACGTAGTCGAACGAGCGCGACTGGCCCGAGCGAGCTGCGGGCTCGACGAGATGCGCGTTGAGGTTGTCGAGCGTGAACTCGATCACGCCGAAGTCGACGTTACCGGCGGCATCGTTCGTCACCGTGGCCTTGGCGGGCATAGGCGCACCCTCGGTTTCGGGAGCGAGCGTGAAGCTGAACTTGCCCGCAATCTCGGACTGCTGCAGGCCGCCGTCAGTCGTCTTGAGCGTCTTGGAGCCCTTCAGGGCCAGACTGGTCTTACCGTCCGTCGGCTTGCCGTCGGGGTCAACGCCGCCAGCGGTGTAGTTGTTGATAAACTCCAGCTTGACGTCCTTGGGGCCGATCTGCGGCTTGGAGAGCGTGCCGTCGCCGTTATCCGTCACGGCGATCGTAAAGTCAACGTGGTCGTCAACAGCGGACACGCCGGCGGGCAAGCCATCCGTTAGCTCCCAAGCGCGCATCTTGATGGTCCAGGTGGCGTTACCGTTGGCGGCATCCACCGTGCGTCCGATCTTGCCCTCGGCGGCGAGCTTGTTGAGGTCATCGCTATTGAAGGTAATCGTACCGAAGTCGATCTTGCCGGCGGCGTCGTTCTTGGCCTCGCGTGCAAACACGTCCTCCACCTGGCCCGTCTTGGCATTCACCAAGGCGCGCTTGAAGGAGAACTCGCCGGCCTGCAGCGGGCGGCCGGAAAGCTTCTTGGCAGCCGTAAGCGCAATGGAGCCATTGCCATTCTGCGCATTGCCCTCAGCCTTATAGGCGTTGAGGAAGTCCGCACGAATACCCTCGGCAGCGCCCTGCGAAGAAACGGTGATCTCGTTCGGGCCCTGTGCGTGCGCGCCGTCAGTGGCGGTGCGGGTCACCTTGACCTGGAGCTCGTCCTTGCCAGAGAGCTCCGGCGTAAACGTGACCGTGTAGGAGCCGGCATCGTTGACGTAGCCATCGTCGCCGCCCTGAGACTCCCAGATCCTATAGGTAAAGGTCTTATTCAGGTCATCCTGAGTGAACTTCATGCCGCCCTTATCCCTGGCATGCGCCAGGAGGTCAACGGCAACGTCCTGGCCGTTGGCACCGGCGGGCACCGCGAACTGCGTGCCCTTGTCGCCCTCGGCAATGCCGAGCTTGTCGGCAGCCTCGGCCGCGTTGTCGCCCGTGGCGGCAACGGAGATGCCAAACTGGCCCGCCGTCATGTCGCGGCCGGACAGGACCTTGTGCGCGGTCAGACCCGCACCGTTAGCCACCTTGGTAAAGTCGAGCTCAGCCTTGTAGGCGTTGACGAAGGTAGCGTCGACAGCGCCGTTCTCAACGAAGGAGGAAACGCCCAGGACACCATCGCCATAATCCTTAACCGTAACGTACAGCTTGACCTCACGTTTGTCGTAAGTCAGGTGCGGAGCACCCTCGGCCGGAATGTTCTCACGGATGGTATAGACGAACTGCTTGGTGTGCTGCGGAGCATTCTCCACGTCAGCAAACGTGTAGGTGATCGGTCCGAACCCAAACTTAGCAGTATTGCCGTTGCTAGGCTTTTCAGCCTTGACGGTCTTAGTGCCGTTGGAGGAGCCCTCGGGCATGGGGGCGCCGTCCTCGCCAGTCATGGTGAAGCTGAACGTCTCGCCGTTATGCCAGTCGCGGCCCACGAGCTTCTTGGTGAACGTCACGTTGGACTGCCCAGCCTCGGGCGTGGGGGCAACGGCCGTGTACTTGTTGACGAAGTCGGGTTTGTCAACAGAGACAGCGGCCTTGAGCTTGCCGAGGCCGTCGTCGGTCACCTCGACGGTGATCGTGGCGGTGTGCTCATCGTAGGTCACGCCGGCGATGGAGCCCTTGGTCTCGCGGACCTCGTAGGTGTAGGTGCCGGCCTTATCGAAGGAGACCTTGTCGAAGGCGAACGGTACCTTGGTGCCGGACGCGGCGTCCTCGGACGAGACCCTCACGGTCGCGGGAGCCGGCATCGGCGCATCGGCCTTATTATCGCCGGTCGCCTCGATGGAGAACTCGAACCCGTCGCCCGCCTTCCAGTCGCGGCCCTTGAGCACCTTGACGAGCCGCGCACCGCCCTCGGTGGCCTTGGAGATGTCGACCTGGTCGGTGCCGCCGGCCTTGTAGGTGTTCGTGAACGTGTTGTCGTCGCCGTCGGCCTCGACGGTCGCCACGAGCTTGCCGTCGCCGGGGTCGGTGACCTTGACGACGAGCCTACGGGGATCCTTGGCGTAGGTCACGCCGGCGATGGAGCCCTTGGACTCGCGGACCTCGTAGGTGTAGGTGCCGGCCTCGGTGAACTCGGCCTTGCCGAAGTCGAAGTCGACAACCTGTCCATCGGCGGCCTTCTGGCCCTCGAGGGTCACGGACTGCTTCTCGAACGCAGGTGCCTTGCCGGCGTTGTCGCCCACGGCCTTGATGGAGAACTCGAACGCATCGGTGCCGAGCCAGTCGCGGCCCTTGAGCACCTTGTGGAACGTCGCGCCCTCGCCGAGCTCGGCGGGCGTCACCACAACGGATGCGGCCTTGTACTCGTTGGTGAAGACCGGGTCCTTGATGGACACGGTGGCCTTGAGCTTGCCGAGGCCGTCGTCGGTCACCTCGACGGTGATCGTGGCGGTGTGCTCATCGTAGGTCACGCCGGCGATGGAGCCCTTGGTCTCGCGGACCTCGTAGGTGTAGGTGCCGGCCTTATCGAAGGAGACCTTGTCGAAGGCGAACGGTACCTTGGTGCCGGACGCGGCGTCCTCGGACGAGACCCTCACGGTCGCGGGAGCCGGCATCGGCGCATCGGCCTTATTATCGCCGGTCGCCTCGATGGAGAACTCGAACCCGTCGCCCGCCTTCCAGTCGCGTCCCTTCAGGACCTTGACGAGCCGCGCATCGCCCTCGGTGGCCTTGGAGATGTCGACCTGGTCGGTGCCGCCGGCCTTGTAGATATTCTTGAACGCGCCGTTCTCAACGCGCACCGCTGCATGCAGCTTGCCATCGCCGGACTTGGTAACCTCAACGATCATCCGAGCCGGGGCCGTACGATCCGCATCATAGGACAGGCCCTTGATGGTCTCCCCCGCATGCTTCTCCACGACGTTATATTTGTACGTTCCCTCGCGCTTGAAGCTGAACGAACCGTTAAAGGCAAAGTTGACCGTAGCCTGTGCCTTATCCTGCGGAGCCTTGACCGCTGCGGTCAGCTCGGCAGCAGCTGCGCCGTCCTTGCGCTGGGGCATGGGGGCGCCGTCGACCGGAGTCAGCGTAAAGGTGAATTCATCGCTATCGAGCCACTTGCGGCCCTCGAGCACCTTGGTGAACTCGGCGGAACCGGTCACGCCCTCGCCCGGATTGGACGGGTCGATCACGATCGGGTCGGGAGTATACGTATTCTTGAAAGCAGCCGTCAGAGCCTTGGGGCCGACCACAGAGGTGTCGAACGTGTCGACCGTCTCCCCCTTGCCGGCGCCGTCTGCGAACTTGACCAGCTTGCCCATCTCCTTGAGGGTGCCGTCACCGTTGTCGGCCACGGTCACCTCAAGCTCGTAATAGGTCTTGTCGTACGTCACATTGGCGAGCGGCGTATCCTGAGGCACCTGCTCGGCAATCTTGAATGTGAATGTCTTGCCGGCATCGGCCTCCGTGAACTTCATACCATCGAGCACGTTATTCACCGTGGCGGCCGTGCCGTCAGCGGCGGCACCCATATTGATGTTCGAAACACCCTTGGGAAGCTTGGCCTTGGAGGCCTCGTCCTTGCCGTCGATCGCGAAGGAGAACTCGCCGTCCTGCATGTCGCGTCCGCTCAACGTCTTGGAGATGTCCAAGCTCACGCCGCCATCGGCGAGGGAGCCCTGCGCCTTGTAGGTGTTGGCGAACGTCTCGTACTCCAAGGTGATGGAATCCACGTTGAGCTTACCGTTGCCCGGGTCGGAAACAACGACGGTAGCGACAGCGGGGGTATCCGCGTACTCAATGCCGGCAATCGGGCTGGTGGCATCCTCGCGCACTACATACTTATAGGTGCCCGCCTCGGTGAAGGTGATCTTATTGCCAAAGGTGAACGGGACGCGCTCGCCTGCCGGAGTCCCCGCGCTGGCGGAAACCGTCGCCTCATGGACCTCATTACCGGCAGCATCCAGTGGCATCGGAGCATTGGGAGTGAGGGCATCCGGCTCGATGGTAAAGCGGAACGAGTCACCCTCCTGCCAGGCGCGTCCGTTCAGAACCTTCTCAAACTTAAATTGCGTCTTGGCGGGGTCACCCGTGTTCACGTCAACCGCGTCGGCATGGTAAGCGTTCCTAAAGACCGCGTACACGATCTTCTGCGCGTCCGCCTTGGAGGTGTCTACGCTGACTACCTCAACCGGCTTGTCCAAAGCCGCACCCTTGTTGTCCTTAACCTGCCAGACGGTCTCCTCAAAATGCATGGAGCCGTCGGCGTTATCAACCGGCTTGATATCGATGCGGAACTCAGACCGATCGTACGTTACGCCCGCGAGCTTGCCGTCGGCAGGCACGACCTCCTTCAGGCTGAAGGAGAACGTCTTCCCTGCGTCGGCTTGGGTAAACGTAAGCGCATTCAGGCGATCGGCGACAGCGGCGTACTTGCCGTCCGCGGCGGTGTGGTTGTTCTTGAACTCGCGGTCGGTATCGGCGAGGAGCTTGTCAGCATCAGCCGCCTTCACCGTATCGGAGTCGACGCCCGCCATGGTAAACGTGAACTCTCCGGTCTTCAAATCACGACCGGTAAGCTGCTTGACCACGGTCAACGGGGCCCCGGCGGCCGAGAGGTCGGCATGCGAGGCGTATGTGTTCACAAAGGCGGCGTTAGCGGTGCTCGCGCCCTTGCCGTTGTTGTACGCAATCTTTGCAGACAGCGTACCCTTATTGTCCGTTACCGTAACGGTGACCTCGCACACGTGACGGTCGTACTTCATGCCCTCGGTATCCTTGATGGGAGCCTTCTCCCTGATCACGAAGTGGTAGACGCCCGGCTTGGTAAAGCGCACCTTGCCCATGCCTGCGGTTGCAGCCTGGCCGTTCTTAAGCTCGCCAAGCTGGACCTCAAGCGTATCGAGCCGATCGTTGTCGCCCAGTACGATGTCGTTGTTCTTAAGGGCCTGCTGAGTTGCCACGTCGCCGAGCTTGGCAGACATTACAAAGGTGAACTTCTCGTCCGCCTTTGCATCGCGGCCGTTCAGGGTCTTCTGCACCGTGATGGCACCGTCGCCCTGCGCCGGCAGCTCGGCTGCGGTGACGCTGTAGACGTTGTTGAACACAACATCCTGCTCGGGCACCACAGCGCCGTTCTTCTTATAGGTCTTGGTCACGCGCACCTTGGCCGCGTTGTCATGACCGGCGTCCACGGACTCGACCTTGAACGCAACCGTGTAAACAGTTCCGTCGTAGGTCATGCCGTCCAGAGCATGCGAGCCGTCATGGTTGTCGACAGCGCCGGCCGGGACGACCTCCTTCAGCTCATAGGTAAACGTACCGAGATGCTGTGCGTCAAACTCGACCTGCGGGAAGGACACGCTCTCGCCCGCGTTGCGCACGTGCAGGGAGCCGTCCGCCTCCAAGCCCGTCTTGGGGAACGGGGCTTGCTGGGCGTTGTCGCCCGTGGGCTTGATAGAGAACTCGAACATGTTGTCCGCAAGCGGCTTCTTGCCGGAGTTATCGGTGTAGTGCTTGCGCGCCTGGGGCGCGGCCTTGGTGGACTCGGCGTTAAAGCTGTTGGTGAAGGCCGCCGTGCGATCCGCGACAGTCTCGGGCTTTGCGAGCTCATGGCCATCGTCGCCAACGGTCTTTGTCACCGTTACCACGGGGGCATCCAGGGCGCCGTCGGCGTTCTTGTCCTCAACGCGCACCGTTACGGTATAGCTTGCAGCAGAGTAGGTGACACCCGCCACAAGATCCTGGGGACGGACCTCGGTCACGGTATAGGTGAACGTACCGGCCTTGTCGAACGTGATCTTGCCGAAGTTGCCCGTGGTGTTGCCGTCGGACACCTTGACCGTCTTGGAGCTTGCAGATGCCTTGGTGCCCTCGGGCATGGGGGCGCCGTCCAGGCCGGTCAGCTTGAGCTCAAACTCTCTCGCGATATCCCAGCGATCGAACGTCTTCTGGTATTTCACGAAGTCAGCCGCAGCAAGGTCCACAGCCTTCACGTCGTAGGTGTTTACGAACGTGTGCTCCTGGGCCTTGTTCTGCTGGATGTCGCCATCGGCCTTGTCCGCGGCCTTGCCGTCAACGGCCGTCAGCGCAAAGCCGGCGGGCTGGTCCTTCTCGGTTACCGTATAGTGCGTGCCAGCAGACAGACCGTGCAGCACGAGCGTCTCGCCATCCTGCACCTGTTGCTCGCGCGTGCCGTCCGCGTTAAACGTAAAGTCGAACAAATTACCCGTAGGCAGTCCGTTGGAGTTCAACACCTCGGCCTTAACGGTCTTGCCCTTCATGGTGGGCATATTCACCACAAAGGTGAACTTCTTGCCGGCCACGATGGCCTGCTCGTCCAAACCCTTGTCAGGCGCAACGGTTGCATCCTTGGTGATGCTCAGGGACGAAGGCATCTCAAGTGCAACGCGGCCGTTATTGCCAAGGTAGGCCACAACAACGTCCTGCGGGCCGTTGGGGTTCTTCCAACGCGGGTCGGTTGCATGGGATGCCGTCTGGGTGGTGTTGTCCTTTTTGGTAATGACCTTATCGTCGACGCGGGTCAAGCGGGCGGCGCCGGCCTTGAGCACGATGTTGCCATCGGCGTCGTAACCCCAGTCCTTGCCCTCCTTCAAAGACGCAAAGCTGGAACCCTTGAAGCGGATAACCTCCTGCTTCTCGACCACGGAGCCATTGGGGTTCTTGGCATAATACGGCTTTTGATAGTAATAGGTGTCCGCGGGATTGGGCGTGCCGACCACATGGTTCTGGCAGGCCTCCTCGCGGAAGATCGGGGTGTCCTCGGTGAAGTAATAGAAGGAGTTGCCCTTGGCGGGAGCATAGGTTGCCGTGGTGTCACCCAGCGCAGCACCGTCGAGCTTTGCCTTGTTGTAGAAGTTGGAGTAGAACAGCGCCTGGCCCTTGGAGTCGAGGTGATTCTCGATGTATGTCTTGAGCTTGGCGTCGGCGGGCGAATCGCCCAGTCCGCCCACGATGGCGTCCTTCACCTCAGGCTTGAGGCTCACGTTGTAGAACACATGGAGCGGGTACGTCTCGACCACGTTCATGGTGGACGCGCCCTGCTTTACATCAATGTCGAACTTGCGCAAGGGGATGAGTCCCGCCGGGACCTTGACCGTTACGACATCGCCCGTTGCAAGATCCGCGGAGCGTTCTATCGTGATTTTGATTTGGTTGAGGTTGCCCGTGGGGTACAGCGGGTTCTCGACCGTGCCCTCATAGGTAACGGTCGTGGTTCCCTGATTGATGGTGGGGTTTGAGGTGGGCTTGAAAACCTGCTCGCCGAAGATCAGCTTGCCGAAGGAATCAACCTGCATGTACTCGCCGAGTTTATCGCTAAACGTAATGAAACCGGAAGTGCCGGCCGCGCCTTCCTCTGTTGCCGTGGGGAATCCGGTACCAGAGCCGATCTCGTCGGAAATCTCCTGGAAGATCTTGTTCAGGTCGTCGGCGTCGACAGCCGCCTTGTAGTAGTTGGAGTTTTCGGCACGCGCGCCCATGTAGGCAAGGGACTGAGCCTGGGGATAGTTGCTCGAGACCGCATGCATGTACCTGTTGAAGTTCCGGAAGAGGTCATCGGGGTCGGCCTGCTCGAAGATGCAGAGGGAGTAAACGAGCGCGCCGTTGTCCTTAAGCTTCTTGGAGCTCTTGATGGCGTTGTTGGCAACCGTTCCGTCGAAGCCGTTGCCGTGGTTGGGCTCGCCGTCGGTAAAGAGAATGACGACCTTCTGGGCGTCCTTGCGGGCGCCATGACCCCTCGTAGCATCAAGTACACGATTCGCAAGATTCAAACCAAAGTCGGCAGCAGTCGCACCCGCGGGCTGAAGGTAATTGACGTTCGCCTTCAAAGCGTCCGCATTGTCCGTGAAGTTCGAAACGATCTGCGTGTATTGGCCGCTTCCGTTGAAGTTGTTGCCAACGCTATCCTGGTTACCGTTCCTGTACGAATCGTCCGCGAACTTCACCAGTGAAATGTGATGACGCTTTGCTTGATCGGAAATCGAAGCGTTATTCTTCTCGGTCTCATCGATGAACGAGTTTGCAGCCGCTTTAAGGGCCGCCATCTTAGAGATGCGCTTCGTCTCGTAGAACTGCACCGCGTCGGGCGTTTTGTCGTCCGCCGACTTCTTGGGGGTTACGGCGACCCATTTGCCCGACATGATGCCCTCGTCGTAGCCCCACTGGCCCTTGCGGCGATCATATCTTACCCGCTTGTAATCACCGTTTACGATAACGTAGTAATAGCGACTCTTTGAAAAGCTGTATACCGGCACATAGGAGCTAACGTCTTGTTCCATCGATCCGGAGACATCCATCACCAGCACGATATCGAGCGGCTTGCTGACCGTCTTCATGGTGTTGGAAGTGGAGGATAGTGCGGAGAGACCCACGAGGAAGTCGGAGCCGTCCTGCTTTTTGACGTTCTCCTTCTTGCCCTTGCCCAGATCGACCGACATCTCATCGCTCGACACGGACTTGTCGGTCCAGATGCGGCCGATATTGCTCGTGTCCTTCGTGATGATGTTTTCCCAGGCGTTCACCGTCGGCGCATCGTTCACCAGTGTGGCGTCGAACGCAGCCGCGGGGGCGGGCTGCGCATTCGCCGCGGGCGCCATCGAGCCGAGCGTTATGCCGGCAGCGCACAGCATTGCCGCGGAGGCGGCGACCACGCGTTTTGCAACCCGGCCCATCGCACCTCCGCCCAGCATCTTCTTAAAAACGTGCTCTCGCATCTGTTTCCCCATTTCCAACTCCCGCCTATACGGTTTATTGTTGAAACCTCGATATTTATACACGTTCAATATATCACAGAAGAAACGTTTATTTAGCCCGCATTGTTAGGGGGATGTAAGGCTGTGGAAAACTGAACTTGGCGGCGTGTTCTTAATTCGTTTAAATTTAAACAGTTATTCGCGTTTTATTGCTTCATCTTATAAGAATACAGTTTTGTGCATGTTTATAGAATATAAGCATCGGTGACGCATATAGATGTTTTTATATAATCTTTAGCCTATCTATTTGGTGGTATTATTCTTTTTCATCAGGCCGCCACGATTGACCATGCCTCCGATCGCCCATTGCCCCACTCGCTCACTCATCCCCACTATCTCACTAAGTATGTTAGATTCTGCACCCCCCTAACGAGGGTGAGTGGATCTTAAGGACATCGATCTTTTACGAATAAGTCCCATCACCGGCCCAAGGTCCTCCTCATACGCAAAAAAGGGAAGGCCCCGTCAGGAGCCCTCCCCACACACAGCGTTTGCCGATATTCCGTACCCGTTACTCGGAGTACTTGTTGCCCTCGCCAAAGGTGCCGCCGTCGACGATCCAGCCGTCCTTCATGATGACGTCCATGTTGGCGGGCGTCAGAACGTGGATGTCGTTGGCAACGTCGCCGTTCACAACGAGCAGGTCGGCGCACTTGCCGGCCTCGATGGAACCGGTCTCGTCCTCGCAGTGGCACATCTTCGCGCCGTTGAGGGTGGCGCAAGTGATGGTCTCGACCGGGGTGAAGCCGATCTTGTCCACGAAGTCGTACATCTCGTCGATGGTGCAGTTGCCATACGGGGTGACGAAGGAGAAGGAGTCGGAACCGATGGTCATGACCACGCCGCGCTTCTTGGCCTCGCGCAGGCAGTCGTAGTTGCGCTGCAGCTCCTTCTCAACCAGTGTGCCCTCGTACTTGTCATGCAGCTCGGGGACGTATACCGGCGGATAGGTGGAGTACCAGGTGGGCAGGAAGGCGATCGTTGGGGTGAAGAACGTGCCCTGCTCGGCCATGAGGTCCATGGTGCGCTCATCGATATCGAAGCCGTGGATCAGCTGCTCGCAGCCAAAGCGGACGGAATCGTACGCAGCGGAATGGGAGTTGTAGCAGTGGCTCCACACCGGAATGCCCACCATCTTGGCCTCGTCGATCACGGCCTTGATCTCCTCGGCGCAGTAATGCTGGTCGCGGCCGGAGTCCCAGCGCCAGATGCCGCCGCCGGTTGCCCAGATCTTGATGGCATCGGGGTTCTCGCGCAGGCGACGACGAACGGCCTTGCGCAGGTCCCACGGACCGTCTACCTGGTCGCCCCACGGATGGGACTCTTTGTTCTCCAGCTGGCTGCAGTGATGGGAGTCACCGTGGCCGGCGGTGCGGCAGAAGCCCAGGCCGGTGGCATACACGCGCGGGCCCTTGAAGACGCCCTTGTTGATGCAGTCGCGGACATGCAGACCAAAGCGGCCGATCTCGCAGACGGTGGTCAGGCCGTGGGTGAGGCAGTCGTATGCCTGCTTAACGGCAACGGCCTGCTTCTCCAGCAGCGGCTGCATGACCCAGTCGGTGTCGTCGTCGGTGAGGTTACCGGAGAAGTGCAGGTGGGTATCGATCAGGCCGGGCATAACGGTCTTGCCGGCGGCGTCGATGGTCTCGAAGCCCTCGGGCACGTCTTGCATGGCGCCGGCATACTTGATCTTGCCGTCCTCGACGAGGACGAGCGAGTTCTCTACGGGCTCGCCACCCACGCCGTCGATGAGCTTGCCGCCAACGATTGCATAGTTGCTCATGTTTGTTCCTCCTTACGGAACGATGGTTACAGCGCACCCTTGCCGGCCCTGTGGCCAGTGGAATGAAGGTGCGCCACACTCACAAAACGAGGCGCCGCCTGCCGTCGTGTTGTGGCCGACGGCGCCCGAACGTGGTGCGCGGGAGACTCACGCACCGAAGTTGACCTTGGAAACGATGGGGCCTAGTTCTTCTTGGCCTTGGTGACCGCCATGAGGATCAGGCCGATGACCAGCCAGCCGATGACGATGGACCACTCAACCGGGTTGAGGGCGGCCGGGGAGAAGGGAACGACCAACAGGCCGATGATGATGGCACCGGCGGCGATGGCCAGGCAGATACCGAACTTGCCACCCGGGACCTTGTACGGACGGGGCAGGTCGGGCTCGGTGAAGCGCATCTTCAGGCAGGCCAGGGAAACCATGGTGCAGGAGAAGATGAACGCGAGCGCGGACACGTTGGTCAGCGGGATGAGCATGTTCTTGCCCAGGAACGGACCGACGATGGTGATGACCGCCAGAACGATGCAAGCCAGCTTGGGAGCGCCGGACTTCTCGTCCACCTCAGCGAACTTCTCGGGCAGCTGACCCTTACGCCCCATGGCGAGCATGATGCGGGAGGTAGCACCGTAGAAGGAGTTCATGGGGCCCATGGGCCCAAGGGTCGCGATGACGAGCATGGCCAGGTACAGGAAGAAGTTGATGTTCTCCAGGCAGGCCAGGGCCGGGACCGGCTTGGCAACAAAGTCGTGCCAGGGAAGGATGGTGCCGAAGGAGTAGATGCAGACCATGTAGAAGCCGCCGGCCGCAAGCAGGGCCAGGGAGATGATCTTGCCGAACTTGTTCCAGTTCAGACCCTCAGCAGCCTCCTCGGCCTGCTGGGGAATGGTGTCGAAGCCCGCATAGAAGAACGGGGTGAGCACCAGGACCGAGACGATACCGGCGAACAGGTTGCCGCTGGAGGTCTCGGCCACGCCGCCGCCCGCACCGGTGACCTGGGAGAAGGCCGGCATGGCGTTGGACGGGGAACCGGTGAAGATGGACACGCCCATGGCGATGAGCATACCGCACAGCAGGGCCTTGGTGAGGAAGGCCTGCAGCTTAGCCGCAGAGGATGCGCCGCGGAAGTTGAGGAACACGACGTAGGCCGCGAAGCCCAGGGCGATCAGCGTGGGGAACAGGTACACGTCTGCACCCAGGATGGTGTACAGCTTGATCGCGCGGAGCCAGCCCATGCCGGGCAGGCCGCCGAACATGTCGGACACCAGCGTGGAGATCGCGATGGCCTCCCAGGGGCACAGGATGCCATTGCCCAGAGCCAGGAGCCAGCCCGTGATGTAGGACGGGACGTGGCCAAAGCTGCGGTCAACGTACTCAACGATACCGCCCGAGATGGGAATGGCTGCCGTAAGCTCGCCAAACACCGCTCCGATGGGCACCAGGAAGATGGCACCCAGAAGGAATGCGATCATAGCGGGGACGGGGCCGCCGCCAACGACCATCCAGTCGCCGACCTGCAACACCCAACCGGTGCCGATGATGGCGCCGAAGCCGATGGTGAAGAAGTTCCACAGGGACAGCGTCTTCTTCATGCCACCTTGCTCAACCGAAGTGGCTGTATCCGCCATTGCATGCCTCCTTTCCATTGTGGGGACGCCGGGAGACGTCCGTGCTTTTCCGCGCATTCGCACGCGGCTCTCTCTAGTTGCAAGGTACGCCCTATACGGGCGGCAACGGTCTCGGCCTCGGTCGGTGGCGATGGGTTCCGACAAGCGGACGCGTATCTCGGACGAGCGGCGCGGACAAAAATGCCTGTCGCGAGCTTGCAAATACGCATCGATCCGCAGGGCGCGGGCCAGGTCCGGTTCCCAAGCGGACGGTTCAACCTGACAGTTGCGATGCCCGTATTCGCAAGCGGTAGCCTTGGCATGTTTTGGGGATACTCACATAGAGCCAGAAACTCTCCCCGATCGTTCCCGGACCGTCACCCGGTTCCAGTTGGACACGTCTCATCCATCTCACGGAGGCCTCATGGATACCAAGCCGCAGGACCGCTCTCCCCATGTTCGGCTCGCATGCTCATCGCATGCCGGCCGCGATGCCGCCGACGGCCGTCCCCGCCGAATGCGCCGAACTCATAGCGGTCAAACTCAATCCACTCGCCGTGCGCGTCACGTCCGGCGGCCAAAAGGCCGGCCCGCACGGGCGGGGCTGACGAGGCGTGCGACCGCGCGACACGCAGCCGGAACCCCGCCCAGCACCGGACGATCGGCGCATACGTTTCTGCAGCATTTAGACGAGTCCCGGCGACCATCCCGGCGGTCGCTCGTATTCGCCATTGTCATCATGCTTGTTGTCGCCTTCGCGATCGTCGGCGGCGTCACCGCGACGCGGGCACAGCGCGCGCAGCGTGAACGCATGGAGGCCGAACAGCAGGAGATCGCGCTCGAACGCAGCATGCAAGTCGATGTTTCAAAACTTGGTCCAACAGATTGGCCCAGCTCCACACCGCGCGACCAATGGCGGGCGGGCTCCATGCCGCATCTCTATCAAACGGATCCCGCTTGGGCGTACAAACCCTATGCCGGCGGAACCGTCCGCACCAACGCATGCGGGCCGACCTCGTTGTGCATGGTCTATATATATCTTACCGGGCGCAGGGACCTCGACCCCGGCACGCTCGCCCAACTTGCCGACAGCAACGGTTTTGCCCCAACCGGAGCAACCGAATGGAGCTTCATGACAAGGGGTGCGGCCATGATCGGCATCAACGGCAGGGCCATCAGCCCCGACCGCACGCACGTCGAGAACGCCCTGCGCTCCGGAAGGCCCGTTATCTGCAGCATGAGACCGGGTACGTTTACCAACGTTGGGCACTACCTGGTCCTTCATGGCGTTGACGGTCGTGGGATGGTGCGTGTGTTCGACCCCAACAGCCCCATCAACAGCGCCCGATCCTGGGGCCTGCAAACCGTCTTGCTCCAAACCGCTATGGCTTGGGAGTTCTCCCTTTAACGCATATGCCCCGCGACCGGCCGCTTTGCAAGCCGATCGCGGGGCGTTAGAAGAGAGGCGTATTATCGGAAGCGCGTTAACCTCGCAGCCGCGAGGACCCGCCGCTCGGAACCTACCAACCGAGCGGACGGGCTCCCACCTGGCCGAATAATCTAAGCGCTGATACGGGTGCCGGAGAGGCCCGCCATGGTCTCGGCGGCCTTGTCGAGAGCGCCGATGATGCAGGTGCGACCCTTGCGGGAGCGCGCGAACTTGATTGCGGCGCGAACCTTGGGCTCCATGGAGCCCTTGCCAAACTGGCCCTCGTCCGCAAGCTTCTCGGCCTCGTCGGCGGTGAGCTCGGTGAGTTCCTCCTGGTTGGGCTTACCGAAGTTGATAGCCACATGCTCAACAGCAGTCAACAGGAACAGAACGTCCGCCTGGCAATCCTCAGCCAGGAGCTCGCCGCCCATATCCTTGTCGATAACCGCGGCGACGCCCTTGTAACAGCCCTTGTTGTTGTAATCGCGCACAACGGGAATGCCGCCGCCACCGCAGGCAATAACGATGAACTCGTTATCCAGGAGGTTAAGGATGGAGTCCGCCTCGACGATCTTCTTGGGATCGGGCGAGGCGACAACGCGACGCCAGCCGCGGCCGGAGTCCTCGACAAACGTCATGTCGGGGTTCTCCTCCATAAGCTGCTTGGCCTGCTCCTCGGTATAGAAGGGGCCGATCGGCTTGGTGGGGTTGGCAAATGCCGGATCGTCCGGGTCGCACTCGATCTGCGTCACCACGGTAGCTGCATGCCAGCGCTTATAGCGCTTATGCATCTCGCGACCGATGCCCTGCTGCAGGTGATAACCGATGTAACCCTGGCTCATGGCGCCGCACTCGGGCAGGTCCATGGTGGGCGTGCCGATGGCGTCGTGCGCGGCGGCGAACGCGTTTTGGATCATGCCGACCTGAGGGCCGTTGCCATGGGTGATGATGATCTCGTTGCCCTGCTCGATCAGGCCGAGCAGCGCGTGAGCTGCATGATTGACCTTCTCGATCTGCTCCTCGGGCGTGTTGCCAAGAGCGTTGCCGCCCAGTGCAACCACGATGCGATCAGGCTTGCTGTACTGCTTTGACATATCTGCCTCTTTTCTTCTGGTCAATTAACGTATCAACTAACTTGTCTATTCAGTAATAGACTGACTTTATGCAATATACCCCACTCAGAGATAAGGATTGCGAGCATCAACGAGAGCCTGGTGAACGGCTGTTTTTTGGGGATGAACGCAATCTGATACTGTGTAGCTGGTCATTTTCATGAGGTTGGTCAAGAGTGACGTTTTGGAACGCGCTCCGCCCCTAGCTGCACACTCCTGCATCTTTATGCATTTACGTTTAACCTTGCGCCTGTTTATGCGCCCCCGTTAGCACAGTGGAGTGAGTGGGGACCGAGAGCGTCCATTCCGATCGTCGAGCCGGGGCAGCGCAAAGCAGATGCCCGACGCGGTGGTTTTTCCCGAACATACATGTATCCAAAATGGCACAGTTCACAGCCGAGCGCGCCTCAGGCAACGTCTGATGTCACGGCAGCAGAGACCGCCGCTGCCTCCACCGTTACTGCGGTCGTCGCCGCTGCCGTTGCTGCGGTCGCCGTTCGCTGCCGTTGTTGCGGTCGCCGTTCGCTGCCGTTGCCTCCACCGCAGTCGCTACCGTTGCCTCCACCGCAGTCGCTACCACACATAATTTTCCTGCGGCGGTTTTGCACCACACAAAGTTTTTATGCGGTATTTTTTAACCACATAATAAAAATCTGCGGTAATGGCGCTCTGATTATCTTTCAGCCGATTATTATTTCCTCAGGTAGATAGCCTGTCTTTTATAAATGACCTACCCTGTATGCCGCACACATCATCTTCTGCGGTAACGGATTACCACAAATAATTAATATGCGGCATTTTATTACCGGGCGGATTAGCATTCTGAGTGCAACGGCATGGGGCCTGCTCACGAGCGTGGCGC
>SAMEA3387474__coassemble_916_pt1 | contig 145824 bp, 149 predicted proteins | sample SAMEA3387474__metabat2_low_PE_017 | metagenome-assembled genome bin SAMEA3387474 (sample SAMEA3387474) | Felis catus | biome: Faeces | place: United Kingdom | collected 2012 | reverse complement strand
CGGCTGTTAACCGCGCTGTTGTAGGTTCGAGTCCTACCCGGGGAGCCAGAATTTCCAAAGACCCGCTTACGGCGGGTCTATTTTTATCTATATTTATATGCTGATATGTGTGCAATCTATGAACAATTGGGGACTCATTGGCATTCCTTTTCGAGGATGACGTCAGGGCTGACTTCCGTCGATCCCGATTCTTCTATAAGCAGGTTGGATAATTTCAAACTCCTCACCGCTATCTGGCCAGTTCTACTTGTATGTTTATGAAATTAAGTATTTATACATTCTAATTGTATAAAGTGCTTAAACTCGTACATAGATTATGGTTAATAAGCGCAACATAAATAAATGTCCAATAAAATTGTAAATGAGTCAAAGAACATAGTCAGAGTAGGTAGATCCCGTTAACGAAATGTGGCAACCGCGTCAATTCGGATGGGTGGCCATATTGACCATATTGAAGTTAACGGAGGAGACATAGTTAAACCTATGAAGTGGACAAAAACCGTGACCACTGGCGTTTTGATCGCCGGCTGCATTACCTCTACGCTTCCCACCCAGGCATTCGCAATACAAGCTAACGATTAAGCCGAGGAGTTCCAGGCTTTCGTTGAGGACGTTGAGAAAAACAAGGTTGATGATGGGATTGCCGTTCAGGCGGAGCGGGGGTTCCGTCCATGTTGCTCCCGTGCAGCTCGGCGCTCCTGCCGAGCAGGCCGCCCCCCGCCCCTCAGACCGTTGTTCCTGCCGTCCCCGAGCAGACAGCTCCCCAGGGCGAGTCTGCTGCTCCGGCCGAGGATGCCCGGACGGGTGTCTCTCCCTCTGCCGGTGTGACCGAAGTTGACGGTAAGACCGATGTTGCAAAGAAGGACGTGCCTACTGCTGATAAGGTCGCCGGCGACAAGAACGAGATTGCTGCTGAGGCGACCGACAAGGCTGATGGCGTAGAGCCCGCAGCTGAGACTGCTGCTGAGGTTGCTCCTGCTCCTGAGATCACAGAGACTGCGGCTCCGGCCCCCGGTGACCCCAAAGAGGTTTTAGGTAAGTCCAAAACACTACTTCCTTCGGATCACGAGAGCAGCAAGGGGCTCCCGGTTGTTTTCAAAATGCCCGATGGCAAAGTTATGCCTAAGTCTGCGATGAGCGTCATTGAGGCTAAGGGCTATCGCGTTGCCATGATCCAGAAAGCCGCGCTCCCGCAGGAGGTAGCATATAACGAGCGGACGAGTAAATTCACCATTGCACGCGATGCCGCAAGAAAGCTTCCTCAGTACACCGTTGGTGGTTCAACTGACATGATGCTTGCTGTGGAATTTAATTCTCCCGTTGATGGGCATGATGTTAACGGTAAGCTCTATATTGAAATTGATGTTACCGACAAGCTGCCGAACCGTCCGCCGGTTATTAACGGTGCAAAGAACATCACTATTAATCGGGGAATCAAGTTCGATCCCATGAAGAACGGCGTTTCCGCAACTGATCCGGACGCAGGGGACTTTGCCACTCTTAAGGCGGAGGGTACCGTTTAGGCCGATGCGCCCGGCAACTATGACGTTACCTATACGGCAGCTGACAAGAGCGGTGCAACCGCGACCCAAAAGATCACCGTAACCGTTAACGGTATTTCGACCAACTCCGGTGTCAAGAATAAGACGATAGTCCAGGGCGATGCATTAACCCCAACAAATACGGCGAGCACCGCGTCGCCTACTCCGCCATGGACAAGAAGACCCTCAAAACCGAGAAGGCTATCGCCGTCACCGTCAACTCGCGCCAGCTGGACCTGAATGCCGCTCCGACCTCTGAGGGTCTGTCCGAGAAGATGATCATGCTCGGCGACGAGTTCGATCCCAAGGCCGGTGTCACCGCCAAGGATACCGAGGACGGCACAATCGAGTTTCACCGTCAAGGGCAAGATCGACAACACCAAGGTCGGTACCTATGAGCTTGCGTACACCGCGAAGGGCTCCAAGGGCGCCACGGTAACCAAGAGCATCAGTGTCACGGTCAAGCGGCCGGTGGTCTGGCTCAACCAGAACCTTACGATCAACGCCGCCGATGTGGCCATTTTCAGGGCGAGACCTTCGATCCTATGGTCGGCGTCACCGCCAACGGCGTCGAGCGTCTCCGTCTCCGTCGTCGCCGCCGCCGCAAGTAATATACGAGGCCTATGGTCGTCTCTGAATATCACCTTTTGGAATCGACCTGATCTATAGGGCCGCGTCCGGTACTATCCCGGGCGCGGCTTTTCTTTTATTCGACCGGGCCCTTCTTTCCCAAGTTGCGGCTCTTTAGATATGCAACTGTGAAGTTGTGTGATTCACAGCCACATCGCGTTTCCGTCATGTACAATAACGTTGACCTTTAAACGTGGTACGAGATACCCGCAAGGACGTACATAGCTCTGCTTTGCAGTCGCTCGTGGGATGTTCGTGCCGCGCCAAGCGGTCGGGCATCTATTTTTTTTGGCCGCATGCGGCCGAGTCTGCAGAGAGGAGTTTTTATGGGCACGTCTTCACCCAAGGCGATCATCATGGACGCGACCGCGATCAACCGCGCCATCACCCGTATCGCACATGAGATCGTTGAGAAGAACGAGGGCATCGATAACCTCGTGCTCGTGGGCATCGTTACCCGCGGCGACCTGCTCGCTAAGAAACTCGTAGACGAGATCGAGCGCATCGAGGGGGTTCGCGTCCCGCTGGGAAGCCTGGATATCAGCTTCTACCGTGACGACTACCTCACCACTATCGCGCCCGAGATTCATGCAACCAATATCCCGTTCAATGTCGACGGCAAGCGCATCGTGCTCGTCGATGACATCCTGTACACGGGCCGCACCATCCGCGCCGCGCTCGACGCCGTGATGGATCTGGGCCGCCCGAGCCGTATCGAGCTCGCCGTGCTGGTCGACCGCGGCCACCGCGAGCTACCCATCTGCCCCGACTTCGTGGGCAAGAACGTTCCGTCCTCCAGTGACGAGAACGTCCGTCTGTACCTGCAGGAAGTCGACGGCCGTACCACCGTCGAGATTTTTGATGTCGAGCCGGGCGCCCACGTGGGCTCCGCTCCGCTGGGAGGTGAGTAACCTTATGGCGTTCAACCATAAGCACCTGATCGATATCACCGAGTACTCGGATACCGATATCATGACGATCCTGGAGACCGCCAAGGTGTTCTCCGAGGTCAACGAGCGCGCGATCAAGAAGGTCCCCACGCTCAAGGGCAAGACCATCGTCAACATGTTCAACGAGCCGTCCACGCGTACCCGCAGCTCCTTCGAGCTGGCCGAGAAGCGCCTGTCCGCCGACTCCCTGAACTTCGGCGGGTCCTCCACGTCCTCCGTTAAGGGCGAGAGCCTCATCGACACCGTCATGACGCTCGACTCCTACAAGATCGACATGATCATCGTGCGCGACAAGCACGCCGGCGCACCGCACATCATCACCCAGCACAGCCCCGCGGCCGTTATCGACGCCGGCGACGGCAAACACGGCCATCCCACCCAGGCCCTGCTCGACCTGTACACCATGTGGCAGCACAAGGGCAGCTTCGACGGCCTCAAGGTGGGTATCGTGGGCGACATCGGCCACTCCCGCGTATGCGGCTCGCTCATCCCCGCACTCAAGATCATGGGCGCCGAGGTCACCGTCGTGGCCCCCGGCACGCTCATGCCGCCGGCGCCCGAGGTCCTGGGCGTCGATCACGTGAGCTACTGCCTGGACGACGTCCTGCCCGAGCTCGACGTGGTCTATATGTTGCGCATCCAGCGCGAGCGCCTCGAGGGCGCCCCGTTCCCGAGCCTGCGCGAGTACCATAACCTCTTCGGCCTCACCAAGGCCCGCGAGCGCCTCATGAAGCCCGATGCGATCGTGTGCCACCCCGGCCCGATCAACCGCGGCGTCGAGTTCGACTCCTACATGCCCGATCACCCCGAGCGCTCGGTGATCCTCGACCAGGTCTACGCCGGCATCTGCGTGCGTATGGCCGCCCTGTACCTGCTGCTTGGAGGTTCCGATAATGGCCTTGCTTCTTAAGAATGCCCATGTTGTCGACCCGTCTGCCGAGCTTGACGGCGTCGTCGACGTTCTGATCGAGAACGATCGCATCGCCCAGGTGGGCGAGGGCCTTGCCGCCGAGGGCGCCGAGGTGCTCGACCTGTCCGGTAAGTACCTATTCCCCGGCCTGGTGGACATGCACGTGCATCTGCGCGAGCCCGGTTTCGAGACCAAGGGTGACATCGCCTCCGAGACCGCTGCTGCGGCCAAGGGCGGCTTCACCGGCGTGTGCGCCATGCCCAACACCGACCCCGTGACCGATAGCGGCGTGGTCGTCGAGTACGTCAAGTCCGTAGCAGCCTCCAAGGGCCACTGCCGCGTGTACCCTTCCGGCGCCATGTCCAAGGGCCTCAAGGGCGAGGTCATCGCCGAGATGGGCGACATGGTCGAGCACGGTTGCGTCGCGTTCACCGATGACGGCTGCGGCGTCCAGGACTCCGGCATGATGCGCCGCGCCATGGACTACGGCAAGATGTTCGGTAAGACCTTCATGGTTCACTGCCAGGACAACGGCCTGGTGGGCGATGGCCAGATCAATGAGGGCGCCGTGTCCACCAAGCGCGGCCTGCTCGGCTGGCCGGCCGCCGGCGAGGAGATCGAGATCGCCCGCGATATCGCCATCGCCGAGCTCACCGGTGCCAAGCTGCACATCCAGCACATTTCCACCGCCAAGGGCCTGGACATGGTGCGCGCCGCCAAGGCGAAGGGTCTGCCGGTCACCTGCGAGGTCACCCCGCATCACCTGTTCCTCACCGAGGAGTGCATCGACGAGACCTACGACACCTGCTTCAAGGTCAACCCGCCGCTGCGTACCGCCGCCGACGCCGAGGCGCTCATCGAGGGCGTCGTCGATGGCTCCATCGACGCCGTGGTGACCGACCACGCGCCGCACGCCGATTGGGAGAAGGCCCGCGAGTTCGAGCTCGCTCCGTTCGGCATGACCGGTCTCGAGACCTCGCTGGCGCTCATCTACACCAACCTGGTCAAGACCGGCAAGATCGACTTCGCACGCCTGGTCGACCTCATGAGCGTCGAGCCCCGTCGCATCCTGGGCGTCGAGCCGGTGAGCATCGCCGCGGGCAACTTGGCCGATATCACCGTGTTCGACCCGGAGCAGACCTGGACGGTGCGCGAGGAGGACTTCGCAAGCCACGCCAAGAACTCCGGCTTCAAGGGAGCCGAGCTCTGCGGCCGCGCGACCGACGTGTTCGTGGGCGGCAAGTGCACGCTCGCAAACGGCGCAGTCTGCTAACATAGACGTAGTTACCTGTCGCGCGGTACCTTAGGGTGCCGCGCGCCTTTGTTCAAACCATGCAACGCATGGGGATGGGAGCGCGTATGCCTAATCCTTCTCCTGCTCGCATGCATGATTTCGAGGTCGTTGCGAACGAGGAGATCGCCGAGGGCATCTTCTCGCTCGTCATCTCGGCCCCGAAGCTTGCCTGTGCGCTCAAGCCCGGCCAATTCGTGAACCTGCGTGTTCCGGGCGATTCGTCCGAGCTGCTCCGTGTTCCGCTGAGCTACGTTTCGGCCGATGCCAACGCCGGCACCGTCGAGATCTGGTATGCCGTGCGCGGCAACGCCACGCGCCGCATGTCCGAGTGGAAGCCCGGCTTCAAGTCCGATCTGCTCGGCCCCGGCGGCCACGGCTGGTTGGTCCCCGAGGGCGCCCGCCGCGTCCTGCTCGTGGGCGGAGGTATCGGCGTCCCCCCCGTGCTGTGCCTGGCCTCCGAGCTCAGCCGTCGCGGTATCGCGTTCGACGCATGCCTGGGCGCTGCCACGGCATCCAAGCTTGTGGGCGTCGAGGACTTCGAGGCCCTCGATGGTGGCTTCGTGCGCGTGTGCACCGATGACGGCACGGCCGGCGACTGCGGCTTCTGCACCGATCCCGCGGCCGTGGCTCTGTCCGAGGCCTCGTACGACTACGTGGCCACCTGCGGCCCCAGCGCCATGATGGAGCGCGTTGCCAAGGCGGCAGGGGAGGCCGGCGTGTACTGCGAGGCATCCCTTGAGCGCATGATGAGCTGTGGTTTCGGCGCCTGCTCCACGTGCAACGTCGAGACGACCGACGGCATGAAGGGCGCCTGCATGTGCGGTCCGGTGTTCGATGCTTCCAAGGTGGTGGTCTTCTAATGGCTTCCGTGAACATGTCCGTCGATTTCGGCGGCGTCAAGATGAAGAACCCCATCAACACGGCTTCCGGCACCTTCGGCCAGGGCTGGCAGTTCAGTGAGCTCATGGACGTGAGCGCGCTGGGCGCCATCACCACCAAGGGCTGTGCCGCCGAGCCGTGGCCGGGTAACCCCGCCCCGCGCATGACCGAGGTCCGCGGCGGCATGATGAACTCCGTGGGCCTGCAGAACCCGGGCGTCGAGGCGTTCGCACGCGATTACGGCCCCTGGCTGTCCGATCTCACCGATAAGGGCACACAGGTCATCTGCCAGGTTGCCGGTCACTCCACCGAGGAGTACGTCCGCGCACTCGAGATGTTCGACGAACTGTGCCCCTGGGCCGCCGGCTTCGAGATCAACGTGAGCTGCCCCAATATCGCCGCCGGCGGCATCGCATGCGGTTCCACCCCCGAGGGTGCGGCCGACGTCATGCGTGCCTGCCGCAAGGTGACGGACCGCCCGCTATTCATCAAGATGGCCCCGGTCCGCATCCCCGAGATCGCCCGTGCCCTCGAGGCCGAGGGCGCCGACGGCCTCACGGTCATCAACTCCATCCCCGGCATGGCCATCGACGTGCATACGCGTCGCTCCAAGCTGTCCAAGCCCACCGGCGGCCTGTCCGGCCCGCTGTGCCATCCCATCGCCGTGCGCATGGTGTGGGAGGCCGCCAACGCGGTCGATATCCCCGTATGCGGCGTGGGCGGCGTTATGACCGGCGAGGACGCCGCCGAGATGATCCTGGCGGGTGCCTGCTGCGTGTCCGTGGGCATGGCCAGCTTCGTCGAGCCCGACGCCTCCGTGCGCATTCTGCATGAGCTTGAGGAGTGGGCCGAGAGCCAGGGCGTAAAGGATATCAACGAGCTGATCGGAGCCTTCGAATGCTAGAGAACGATGCCCGCGACCGCGTGATCGTCGCCATCGACTGCGATCGCGACCGCGCTCTTGAGCTTGCCGACAGCCTCGAGGGCCACGCGCGGTGGCTCAAGGTCGGCATGACGCTGTTCTATGCCGAGGGCCCCTCGATCGTCCAGGAGTTCAAGCGCCGCGGTTTCAAGGTGTTCCTGGACCTCAAGTTCCACGACATCCCGCACCAGGTGCGCGGCGCGGCCCGATCTGCCGCGCTCGCCGGCGCCGATCTTATGTCCGTCCACGGCCTGGGTTCCGGTCCCATGCTGGCCGCATGCCGCGAGGGCGCCGAGGCCGCGGCCGAGGTTCGCGGCGACCGTCCGCGCCTGGTTGCCATCACGGTGCTCACGAGCATGAACCAGGATGCGCTCGACTCCATCGGCGTTGCGTCCCCGGTTGCCCAGGAAGCCGCTCGTTTGGCAAAACTCGCCCAGGCAAACGGAATCGACGGTATTGTCTGCTCTCCCATGGAGGCTGCCCCCATGCGCGAGCTGCTTGGGCCCGATGCCTGGATCGTCACCCCCGGCGTACGTCCCGCGGGCGCCGAGCTGGGCGATCAGAGCCGCGTGGCCACGCCTGCGGACGCCATCAACAACGGCGCCAGCCATATCGTGGTGGGCCGTCCCATCACCGCCGCCGCCGACCCGGTTGCGGCCTTCGACGCCATCGTGGACGAGCTCGTCCAAAACGCTTAGCGCGTCCGTGCGCGCACGAGCGCGTACGTTTCGTGAAATAGGGGAGCCCTGACAAAGTGATAACGCCTTTGAGCTTGCACTTTGTCGGGGCTTCGTCTATTCTAAATGCCTGTTGTAGGTTTGGACATGCCGCGTAGGGCATGGTTGCATACCAAATTTTTCGTAGTTAGAACTAGTATTTGGAGGTTCTCATGGCGCTTCCTCAGCTCACCGATGAGCAGCGCAAGGCTGCCCTGGAGAAGGCTGCTGCCGCCCGTCACGCTCGCGCCGAGCTTCGCGACAAGATCAAGCAGGGTACCGTTACCCTCGAGTCCGTCCTGAACTCCGATGATCCCATCGCTTCCCGCATGAAGGTCTCCACCCTCATCGAGTCCCTCCCCGGCTACGGCAAGGCCAAGGCTGCCAAGATCATGGACGAGCTGGGCATCTCCGCCACCCGCCGCGTGCAGGGTCTGGGCGTGCGCCAGCGTGAGCAGCTCCTTGAGCAGCTCTCCAAGTAAGTGGGTTCCATCGAGCCCAAGCTCTTTGTGATTTCCGGGCCGTCAGGCGCAGGGAAGGGTACGTTGGTAGCCCGCGTTCGCGAGCAGTACCCCAACTTGGGCCTGACGGTTTCCGCTACCACGAGGGCTCCTCGCGACGGCGAGGTTGAAGGCATCAACTACTACTTTCTGAGCGATGAGGAGTTCTCCCAGCGTGTCGACGCCGGTGAGTTTATCGAGTGGGCGCAGGTTCACGACCATCGCTACGGCACGCTCGCAAGCGAGGTGGACCGCAATCTGGCCACCGGTCGGTCCCTCATCCTGGAGATCGACGTGCAGGGCGCCCTGGCGGTCAAGCGTCGGTTCCCCCATGCTGTCCTGATCTTCATCGAGCCGCCGTCGCTCGAGGTCCTTCGCGAACGCCTTGTTGGACGCGGGTCCGAGACGGAGGAGTCCCTGTCTCTGCGCCTGGCCGATGCCGAGCATGAGATGCAGCTGGTATCCGAGTACGATGAGATCGTTGTCAACGATGACCTCGATCAGGCTACCGCCGAGCTGCTCGCAGTCCTTACTCGTTATGAAAGGAACTGATTTTAGTGTCTGTTGTTAAGCCCCGTATCGACGATCTGCTCGATCAGACCGATCACAACCGTTTCCTGCTCGCATCCCTCGCCTCCAAGCGCGCATGCGACATCAACAACATGATCAACAGCCAGCATAGGCGCGTTGTGGATGCCCAGAATGTCGACGACATCACCGTCGGCGTGTCCGGCAAGGACATCATCTCCATGGCCATGGAGGAGATCGTGGACGGCGACATCTCGTATAACGAGGAGCGCTACGAGCACGCCCTCGGCCACGTGACGCCCGCCCAGGACGAGTAGATGGCAAGTCGCGTTTGCCTGGTCCATTATCACGAGATTGGACTTAAGGGCAAAAATCGAGCACATTTCGAGCGCGTACTCATGGATAACCTCAAGGCGGCTCTGGCCGCCTTTTCCGTTGCCACCGTTACGCGCATCTCCGGGCATATCCTGGTCACGTTCTCGGCAAAGGGAGAGGCCGAGCGCGCGCTCGAGCTGATCGCCAAGGTTCCCGGCGTGGCGCGCGCCTCGCTTGCGTTCCATACCAACCGCGAGCCCGAGGAATACTGCCAGGCCGCGATCGATGCCCTGGCCGAGTTCGGGGACTTCGAGACCTTCAAGGTCGCGGCCCGTCGCTCGAATACGGACTACGCGCTCACCAGCATGGACCTTAACCAGCAGGTAGGCGAGGCGCTCTGCCTTGCATATCCCACCAAAAAGGTAAAGATGCGCGAGCCCGATGCCACGGTCCACGTGCTCGTGGTCCAGGGCAGCGTGTACGTGTACGCAAAGAGCATACGTGGCGTTGGCGGATTGCCGCAGGGTACCGCCGGCAAGGTTGTCACGCTGCTCTCCTCCGGCATCGATTCGCCGGTGGCCACGTGGCTGCTCGCACGCCGCGGCGCCGTGTGCGTGCCCGTGCATTTTTCCGGCCGCCCGCAGACCGCCGATACCAGCGAGTTCCTCTGCCAGGACATCATCGAGGCCCTGGCGCCGGCCGTGCAAGTGGGGCGTTTGTATGTGGTGCCCTTTGGCGATTGCCAGCGCGAGATCTCCATGGCATGTCCGAGCGATCTCCGCGTGATCATGTATCGCCGCGTTATGTATTCAGTTGCCGAGCGCATCGCGCAGATCGAGGGTGCCAAGGCGATCGTCACCGGTGAGTCCTTGGGCCAGGTTGCCTCGCAAACGCTCGAGAACATCATGGCCGTGAACGAAACGGTCGACATCCCGGTTTTCCGTCCGCTCATCGGCTCCGATAAGCAGGAGATCATCGCTCGCGCCCAGCAGATAGGCACGTACGACATCTCGTGCGAGACGGCCCCCGACTGCTGCACACTCTTTATGCCCCGTCGTCCCGAGACGCACGCCAAGATGGATGCGGTCCATGAGGCGTGGAACATGTTCGATCACGATGCCATGATCGATTCACTCGTCGAGCATGTCGAATACATCGATTTCGATGCTCCTGCATACCATCGTCCCAAGCAGATGAAGCGTCGTCACGACGAACTCGCTCCGCGTGAGGTTCGCGAGTCCGTGCGCATGCGCGAAGCGGCCGATTCTGCTTCCATCGAATCCCACGCCACAGCGTAGACGTATCCGTCCCCGTGCGGCGTTCCCTGGTTTGTCTTACGCCCCCTTCCCGGTAGCATGTCACCGGGAAGGGGGCGTTTTTATGCATGCGCGCGATGCATCTTCTGATGATATGCAGAGACGGGTCTTACGGCAGCCCAACAGGGCCGTTTGATGCCGGGAGCCGTTTTGTAAGACTCCGCTCGACATTTTTATATTGTTCCGTCTTAGCGGCCTTCCCCCTGGCAGAGTTGGAGTGGGGGTGATGCATGGTGCAGATGGAAAAAGCCAAGCCGCTCATGGGGCGGATTCGTATCGTATTGAAGCAGCGCCGAAACTTGGCGGTCGCTTGCGCTCTGATTGCGGGGCTGGTCCTGGGTGCGGCGGTGGTGGGCGCGCAGCGTGCTTTGACGGTTGGCGGGGTGACAATTGAACAGGCGACTGAACAGGAGCCCGCTGAAGAGCCTGGTGAGCCCGGAAGCGTTGCCGCGGTGGATAGCGAAGAAGAACCGGATGAGACGGAGGGCTCTGTTGGTGATGCCCCTGCACAAGTCCTCGTCGATGTGACCGGCGCCGTCGCGTCACCCCGTGTGGTGTCCCTTCCCGAGGGTTCGCGTGTTTTGGATGCGATCGAGGCTGCAGGCGGACTGTTGCCCGAGGCCGATGGGGCTTCGATAAACCAGGCCGCGGTCGTTTCGGATGGATCGCAGATACGCGTGCCCTTGAAGGGCGAGGTTCCGCCTGCATCAACCGGGGTTCCGGGTGCTGCCTCTGCATCGTCGGCCTCGACTCCCGGTATGGGCGGTGTGGCTAGCGTCAATCTCAATACCGCGTCTGTCGACGAGCTTGACGCCCTGCCTGGCGTCGGGCCATCGACGGCTCAGGCCATCGTCTCTGATCGCGAAGAGCACGGGCGGTTTGAACGCATCGAGGACTTGATGCGCGTGAGCGGTATCGGGGAAAAGAAGTTCGAGAAGCTGCGGTCGGCGATATGCGTTTAGGCTCTTCCAGGGATGGATCCTTGAGCCTGCCCCCGCACCCGTACCTGCCTCCGACGGCGGCCGGGGCCGCCGGTGTTTCCGTAGCCGCGGCGTTTGTCCTCGAGCTCGCATGGGGCTTGCGCGTCGATGACGGGTTTGGATTCAAGCTGGAGCTTGCTTGGATTCTGGCAGGCATCGGCATCGTTGTTTTTGTTGCGGCGATCGCCGTCTTGCGTTTTGCGCGCGGACCGCGCGGGGCATGGTGCCGTTGGCTCGTGGTTGGTTTGATGATGGGGTTTTGCTCCGCCTCGGTTTGGACGTTCGTGTGGTCCCTGCATGCTGAGTGGCTTGCATTGGCATCTTGCGGCGATACGGCGATCGAGATTTGCGGCGATGCTGCGGCCGGCCAGTTCGGGTTCGCTGCATCGGCAAGGATACGGGGGCAAGACGGATCGCCGGTAGCACGGGTTCGCTGTTCGACGCAAGAGGAGATTGCCGCAGGTTCGGTGATGCGGTGCGTGTATCGGGTTAAGCCGCTCGATGAATCCCCGTGGAGCCGATCCCGTTTTATGAAGGGCGAATGCGCAAGCGTCCAGGTCGTTCATATAGATGATGCGGATTATGCCGGCGGGGGCGGCTGCATCGCTCGCGTTCGACGTACGCTGCTGCGGGCGATCGCCTCCCAGGATGACGAGGCGCGGGCGCTGATTGCCGGTGTTGTCTGCGGCAGGACGACGGAGTTGAATGCGACTGAGGCGAACGAGGCGTTTTCCGTATGCGGCCTCACGCACCTCGTTGCGGTTTCGGGCAGTCATTTGGCCTATATTGCCGTGATCTTGCAGACGGTATTGGCTCGGACCCGCGCCGGCCGGTTCGTTCGTGCGTCGGTGCTTCTGGCTTGCATGTGCATATATGTCGCCTTCAGCGGCGGCGCACCGTCAGCCATTAGGTCGGTGTTGATGGTTTCCCTATCTTTTGGAACGGTCGCGCTGGGTCGGCGCAGCCATGCGCTATCCGGATGGTCGCTGGCGGTGCTGCTGCTCGTGGTCTGCGATCCGGGAATCGTATTCGATTTGGGGTTCCAGCTGTCGGCTGCGAGCGTTCTGTTCATACTGCTGTTTGGAACGTATGCCGGGTATATCCTGGGGCGCTTGGGGCTTCCGCGCATATTGGCTGAACCGCTGGCCATGACGATGGTCGCCCAGTGGGCGACCATCCCGCTGACGTTGCCGACGTTCGGCACGGTGTCTTTAGTATCCCCGGTGGCGAATCTGTTGGTGGGACCTCCCATGACGGCGCTGCTTTCGGTCGGACTCATAGCGGCTCCCTTGGGCGCCTTTACGCCACTTGGCCAACTGGCATTGATGCCCGCCGTGGCGCTCGCCCGTATTTCGATTTTCGGTGCCCGCGTGTGCGCGGCGGTCCCATATGCAAGTATCAATGTCGTGGTGTCGGCTATCGTTGCGGTGCTGCCGTATATCGCTGCGGTCTTGCTATATCTGAAGTGGCCCGATGTGAGCGTTGCGAAGGTTGGGGCGTTCCTTTGCTCTCTTGTGGTCCTTGCCGCTTGTTGGCTGGTGTATTGGGGTCGCTTCGCCCCGCCTTCAATCACCGTTATGGATATTGGGCAGGGGGATTCCATTTTGATACGCGATGGCCCCTCGACGTTGCTCATTGATGGCGGCATCGATGATGCAACGTCGGCGGCCCTTGCGCGCAACCATGTGTTCAGGCTCGATGGCGTGGCGGTGACGCATTGGGACCGCGACCATTGGGGAGGGCTTCCCGGTGTTTTCAAGACCGTTCCGGTGTCTTCGGTGCTTGTTGCGCGCGGCGCATCCAGGAATGCACCCGAAGAGTTCGACGGGCGGCGCCGTGGGGATATTCGCGAGCTTGAGGAGGGGGATCGCGTTCGTGTTGGTGGATTCACATGCACAGTTGTGTGGCCGAGGGAAGAGGTCGATGGGGAGGAGAACGGGGACTCGTTATGCATGCTCGTCGAATACGATCGCGGCGGGCGTCGGATGTCCATGCTCTTGACGGGCGATGCCGAGAGGGATGAGATCGGGGCATGCTGCAGGGAGGTTGGTGATATCGATGTGCTGAAAGTCGGCCATCATGGATCGAAGATATCGGTGACCGGGGAGATCATGGACGTTCTGAAGCCGGAAGTCTCGATTGCAAGCGCGGGAGAGGGGAACCGTTACGGGCATCCGTCACGTGAGTGTATTGAGCAGATCGAGCGTGGCGGATCCCATTTCTTATGCACAAAGGATGTGGGAGATATCGTAGTGGAGCCCGGCGCTCATGGCGCTCGGGTGACGGCGGCCCATCCTGGAGGGTAGAATGAACGGGGCATAAAGATGAGTGTGGAGGGTGATTTTGGCTGAGTCGAATCTGCTGCCGGCATATTTGGTCGTGGGGGCCGACGAGCTCAAACGCTCGAAAACGATCGAGCGCATGAAGGGTCGGCTCGAGCGCAGCGGCATGGCTGAGTTCAATTTGGATGAGCGCGATATGGCCAAGGACCCGCAGATCGATGACATCATCGCCTCCCTCAACACGTTTCCCATGGGTTCTGAGTTTCGCCTGGTGATCCTCGACCATTGCGATAAGCTTCCCAAGCATGTGAGCGAGCCGCTGGTTGAGTACTTCGGCCATCCTTCTCCCACGACGGTCTGCCTTGTTATCGCCAATAGCTTCGCCAAGAACACCCGCCTGTATAAGGCCCTCGCGAAGGTTGGCCCGAAGGCCGTCATCGATTGTGCGCCCAAGAAGGCCTGGGAGATGCCCAGGCAGGTGGTGGGGATGGCGCGCACGTACGGCAAAACGATTTCCATGGTCGCGGCGGAGGAGCTTGTGAGCAGGGCGGGGGAGAACTCTCGCATGCTCGATAACGAGCTCAAGAAGCTATCGGCGATGATCGAGGGGCCCGCTATCGAGCTTGGGGATATCGAGCGCCATATCATGCGCACGGTCGAGGTGAAGCCCTGGGATTTTCTCAATGCCTTTTCGGCTCGCGACCTGACCAAGACGCTGGAACTGCTCGATCTGCAGCCCGCCAACAGCGAGGTCAGGCTGTGGGCGCTGCTCGTGACGAGGATCAGGGAGCTCATAACCGCAAAGGCGCTCGATGCTCGCGGACAGGGACGTGAGCTCGCTTCCACGCTGGGCGTTCAGGGCTGGCAGGTAAAAAATCATTTGAGCTGGGCTCGGAAATACTCGATGGGTGAGCTTGAGGATGCGCTGCGGTCTGCTATCGATGTCGAGATGGCTCTCAAGGGTTCGCGTGATAGCGCCCTGGCGTTCCGCATGTGGGTTATCGATGTGCTTCGGCGGTAGCAAAGGCCCTTTGAACTCGATACGTGAGAATATCGTGCACGTGAGCTGCAATATCTTTGCTTCTTGCTTTTATTGCGCTGAGTGCGTGTTATACTACCTGACCGTATGACCTCAACAACCGTGTCTCAGAGGCCGGATAGTTCAGGCTTTTAAGTATTTGAAAGGAACACTACAAGTGGCAAACATCAAGTCTCAGAAGAAGCGTATCCGCACCAACGAGATTGCTCGCGTTCGCAACAAGGCGATTCGCTCCGAGCTCAAGACCGTCATCAAGCACGTCCGCGAGGCCGTTGAGGCTGGCGACAAGGCTGCCGCTCAGGCTGCTGCCACCACCGCTTACCGCAAGCTTGACAAGGCTGTTTCCAAGGGCGTTATCCACAAGAACCAGGCTGCAAACCGCAAGTCCGGCGTTCAGAGCCTCGTGAACTCCCTCTAAGTCCAAGGCTTTCAAAGCACTAAATAGGCCCCGCTCCGGCGGGGCCTTTTGTTTTAGAATCCCATAGCTTGGATGAAATAAATCACTGCCACGATGATCATAGTGACAGCTGTGAACAGATAGATTTTTGACCCTGAGTCGGATGCCCGGGCGCTTCGGTCGCGTATCGAGCGATACATTACAAAGGATGCCGCACTGCATGCCGCGAACAAAATGGGCAGGATGTGGTCGATTATGCCTGCTGGCGCGATGCCTGTGTAACGGATGAACATACAGATACTTGTGATTAGTAGGATATACGCGCCAATCTTCTGCGCTGTTGCCCAGCCCTGGTTTGCTTCGAAGTTGAACATGTTAATCCTCCTCTGCGTGATTAAAGTATGGTATACGCCACTGTCGGTGCTGCTGTTACAAGCGCGATTCGGTATCCTCGCGGGAACTCGGGCAAGAGTGCCCAGGCAGCTAAGGGGGTGCAGGAAACTACCTGCGCCGCCGGCAAGATTGCCTGAGACGCAAAGTGGGGGGTCCCAATTACCTGGGCCGCCATGGATAGGATGGTAACGAATACGTATACCGCTGCCGTCAGAGAGGCGAGTAGCTTTGAACGGGTGGTGCCGAGGGCGGGATACTCGATGCGTTCGGAGGGGTTCAGCCTACAAGGCGCCTTTGTTTCCCGATTCTCGCGCTCCATGGTCATCACAACCCTCCGAAACGATAGGTATATTCAAGTGTATGAATAGTCAAATGGCCGCTCTCCATCGTTTGGCTGGCAGTTATTTTCGCTCGGTGAGCGGCACGTTTCCAGATCGATGCCGTTCGCCTGTATTTTTATCGCTCGTCTCTTTGATGAGCTGTGCTTTGATCCTTGCTGCATATTCTGGCCAACCTATCTAAGGAGTGTCCAGGATGTTGACGTATGCGCCTGCTGGACTTGGTTTCATCTCTGCAGGAATTTGCCTTGCAGCTCTTCTTGTGAGCGGAAAGGGCGCTTCGGACAGGGTCGTGCTCTTGGTATGGCTGGGCCTACTTTGCGGGCTTGGTTCGGCCATCTTGGTTCTAATTTGGGATTTCGTGTTGGTAGGGAAAGATATCCAGTCCGTTGTAGACTGCGCCGTCGGCTGGTTGGTGGGTATTGGGGCGATGACTGTGATCGATGCGGTTCTGAGCGGATGCGCGTTGGGCCGGAGTTTTTCGCGGGATCGCTAGGGTCGTGGCGGGAAAGTGCTGCCCCCGGTTGGTTTGGGGTGCTGGCTCTTTGAAGTCGGGAGCCTTGATGCCCGCCACCGTTTTGATCGGGCAGCCGGAGTCCTACAGCCGGGATGCTTGAATGGATTTGGACGCTGCCGTGGTTTCTGTTGCCTGTTGCCACTGACGGTTGCCTGCTTTGGCATGTCCTTGTGAGCGGTTGCCGGTGGTTGCCGCCGGTTCGCCGCCGCCATATTATTCGGTTTCTTTCTTGGATTTCCAACGGACTCATTGTGGATGGGGCATGCCTGTCATCCGATCCCGTTTTTCTTCCCGACAGCGGTTTGGTTGCCGCACGATCTGTCTCATGTGGTGCTTATGCGCCGCATGATCTACTTTGTGCGGCAATTTATTGCCGCATTTCTCTTTCGTGTGGTAATTGATATGCCTATCGTGCCGAAGAGAAACTCTGTGACCTGCGGTTTCTTAGTTGGGATTTGGAGTTATTACCGCATGTTTGCAATACTGCGGGTCCAGATTGCCGCAAAAGATTTATGTGCGGGCATTTTTTGCCACAGGTAAATCTTTTGCGGTGCCCAGCCGTCACATTATTGGTTTCATGCGGTATCTCCTGAGCGAGTTGGGTGCGTTTTCGCGCTATCTCAAGCAAGGAGAATGAACCGCCGGTGTCGTACGCAGCCCCGCCCCGCAGTGGCTCGTTGCTTAGGCGGTCCCCGCGCGGATCGGTCCGCGCTTTCGTGCCCTTATACGTTGTCGCCATCTAATCGAATGGTCCTGAAAGTGTACGCCAGCGCTTGTGTAAAGCACCTTTGACGCACTCTCTATTCGCTCGGGCGCCCATACCTTCCACCTTTGACGGCAGGATTTGCGCCTGATCGCCATAGTGGGTTGCAATGGTCGCACCGATTGCGAAGGAACGGAGGCGGGCATGGAAATTGGGAATCGAATCAAGATACATCGTGTGCAGCTCGGCATGCCGCAGGATCAACTTGTGGCATCGGTGTACTGCCCTCGATAGACAATTTCAAGTTGGGAAAACGGCACAATGTACCCCGATATTCAGAGTCTGCTTCTCCTTTCCGAGCGGTTCGGGGTGACCCTGGATGAACCCATTGAAGGAGATGTTGAAGTCATGCAGGGACGAATCGACGGCGATGTTAAGGCCATCTGGCGTGAGGGTCTACTTATGTGGATAGGCTTTTTGCTGACGTTTGCCACATCGGTTTGGTTTGCGATGCAGATTGGCCCGTGGTTGGGAGACCTCCCATACCATATCAACCTTGCTACTCGTTGCGTTCTTTTGAGCGCTTTCCTTGGTTGGCGCCGTGCGGGCCGATCGCATCAAGAAGGATCGCGATCTGGTGACCTTTGCCGAGATCCCTGCATATATTGATGGGCGACCCGTTGATCGCGCAAGCGCAGTGAGCATCAGGTCGCGGTCATTGCGCGGGCGTCCTTGGGACAAAGCGATACACGCGGCGCTGTCTATAGTGCTTTTCTTGGTCATCGGTGCGTTGATCGGGTATGCCATTGCCGCACTTGCCGACCTGCTTGCGTAGCTGTTTCTGTTCCTCTGTGCATCGGCCGTTGGCCGTATTCATGGTGCGCGGGACACAGGACGAGGGTCTCGGGGCATGATTGGCGTGACCTCTCGTGTTGGGTGGTCGCGATGTGTGGGTTTCGGCAATCTGCAGTACTTATGGGAACCAAGATTTTAAATAAATCGCACCAATCGAGCTTATTGCTTTGTACGAATCACTGGTTTTAGGACCGCAATGTTAAGGAATAGTCGCGCGGGAGCTTGCCCGGTGGAGCGCTGAGGGAGGCGCCCCTCGGAGGCCGGTGAGCTGGAGAAGAGCTGCATCGTTTCTAGCGGCCGTTTTGGGTTACAGCGGATGTTGCGGGTGTGTATCATCTGCTGCGGCGTCGGGCGACTCGCGTTACCGTGCTATCATGTACCAAAGGCGTTGATGGGGACGAGTAATCGGTTCGCATGTGCTTACAGGGAGTTCGGCAAAACTGAGAGCCGAGCGCGCATGTCCGCATGAAAATCACCCCGGAGCTGCATCCCGAACCGCGTTTTGCGCGCAGTAGGCGGTGCCGAGATGGTCGTCGTCATAGACCAGCCGAGTATCGGGGGAGTGCCGCCGGGCACAAACCTAAGCTGGGTGGTACAGCGAAACGCTACGTGAGGCGGCACCTCGCGTGTATATAGGCGCTTCGTCCCAGCTTGTAGGGACGGGCGCCTATTTTTTGTGCGTCCAAAACCGGGAAGGGGTATTCGTGGGTAACGAGTACAAGAAGACCATGAACCTGCCCAAGACCAAGTTCCCCATGAGGGCGGCCTTGGCGCAGCGAGAGCCGGAGCGCCTGAAGCGCTGGCAGGAGAATCATGTCTACGAGCTCATGCTCAAGAAGAATGAGGGACATACCAAGTTCGTTCTGCACGACGGCCCTCCGTACGCCAACGGCCCGATCCACCTGGGCCACGCCATGAACAAGATCGCCAAGGACATGATCTTGCGCTACAAGGCCATGCAGGGCTACGAGACCCCGTTCGTTCCCGGCTGGGATTGCCATGGCCAGCCCATCGAGCACAAGGTCGAGGAGAAGCTCGGCACCGAGAAGTTCAACAGCACCCCGGTCGCTAAGATCCGCGAGCTGTGTAACAAGTTCGCCGTCGAGAACATCGACCTGCAGCGCGAGGGCTTCAAGCGCCTGGGCGTCCTGGGCGATTGGGATAACCCCTACCTGACGCTCTATCACCAGCATGACGCTGCCGATGTCGAGGTCTTCAAGACCATGTTCGACAAGGGCATGGTGTATCGCGGCCACAAGCCGGTCCACTGGTGCAAGCACTGTCACACCGCGCTCGCCGAGGCCGAGATCGAGTATTCCGACGAGGTCTCGCCGTCCATCTACGTGCGCTTCGAGCTCACCTCCAAGCCCGCCGGCCTCGAGTCCTTCGACGGCCCGGTCGACTTCATCATCTGGACCACCACCCCCTGGACCATCCCGTCCGACCAGGCGGTCTCCCTCAAGCCCGAGGCCATCTACTGCGCCATCGAGCACGATGGCCGCGCCGAGATCATGCTCAAGGACCTGGCCGAGAAGGTCTGCGGCATCGCCGGCTGGGAGTGCACTCCGGTCATGGTCGACGGCGAACCCTACGAGGTCCCCGCCGAGGTCCTCGACCACCTGCATTACAAGCAGCCGGTCTTCGACGGTGTCGAGGGCGTGGCGCTGCTCGCCGACTACGTGGGCGTCGAGGACGGTACCGGTATCGTCCACAACTCCCCGGGCCACGGCGTTGACGACTACTACGTGTGCGTCAAGGAGGGCATGGACATCTGCATGCCCGTCGACGACGACGGCAGGTTCTATAACGGCACCGAGTTCGGTACCGGCGGCCCGTTCTCGGGCATGGATACCGACGAGGCCAACCCGCACGTCATCCAGTTCCTGCGCGACCGCGGCATGCTGGTGGCCGAGGTCAAGATCAACCACAGCTACCCGCATTGCTGGCGCTGCAAGCAGCCGGTGCTGTTCCGCGCCACCGATCAGTGGTTCGTCTCCATGGACAAGACCGGACTACGCGAGCAGGCCATCGACCAGGTGCGCAACCATGTGGAATGGCACCCGGGGCATGCCGTCAACCGCATCGGCGCCATGGTGGAGCAGCGTCCCGATTGGTGCATCTCGCGCCAGCGCAACTGGGGCGTGCCGATTCCGTCCTACACCTGCGCCGACTGCGGTGAGAAGGTCATGAACGACGATACCCTGGACGCCGTCATCAAGCTGTTCCACGAGAAGGGCTCCGACGCCTGGTTCACCGATGACCCGGCCAGCTACCTGGGCGAGGCCTGCGTGTGCCCCAAGTGCGGCGGCCATCACCTCAAGTGCGACCGCGACATCCTGGACGTTTGGTGGGATTCCGGCGTGTCCTGGAAGGCCGTCTGCGAGTACCGTCCCGAACTGCAGTACCCGGCCGATGTCTACCTCGAGGGTTCCGACCAGCACCGCGGTTGGTTCCAATCCTCGTTGCTGACCTCCGTGGGCACCAACGGCGTGGCGCCCTACAAGGCCGTCATCTCCCAGGGCTTCACCCTGGACGGCAAGGGCCGCAAGATGTCCAAGTCCCTGGGCAACGTCATCGACCCCAACGCCGTGTGCGACGAGATGGGCGCCGACATCGTGCGCCTGTGGGTCGCCTCGGTGGACACCTCGGTGGATGTCGCGTGCGACCATGAGATCCTGGCCCGCACCTCCGATGCCTACCGCCGCTTCCGCAACACCCTGCGCTTCCTGCTCTCCGTCCTGTTCGATGGCGAGGGCGAGGACGGCGCTGCGCTGCGATTCGACCCGACGACCGATGGCGTGGCATTCGACGACCTCATGCCGCTCGATAAGCTCATGCTCGCCCGCCTGACCCAGGTCCAGGCCGAGGTTGACTCCGCGTACGAGAACTACGAGTTCAACCGCGCCTACCGCACGCTGTACGACTTCGTGGTCACCGAGCTGTCCAACGTGTACCTGGACGCCCTCAAGGACCGCCTGTACTGCGAGAAGACCGCCAGCCACGCGCGCCGCAGCGCCCAGACAGTGATCGCCGAGCTGCTCTCCATGCTCATGCGCGACCTGCAGCCCATTCTGTCCTACACGGTGGACGAGGCCATGGCTTATGCCCCGGCCGGCTGCGTGGACCATCAGGAGTACGGCGCCCTGCTCGATTGGTACAAGAGCCCCATCACCCTGGAGCAGGCCAACGAGTACGCTGGCGTTCTCGAGGCCTCCCTGGAGCTACGCGGCGTGGTCACCAGGGCCATCGAGGCCGCCCGTGCCGATGGCGCCTTCACCAAGAGCCAGCAGGTCCGCGTGAAGGCGACGGTACCCGCCGAGGCCTACGCGCTGCTCACCGGCGACAAGGCCGTGGACCTTGCCGAGTTCTACATCGTGTCCGAGGTGGAGCTCGCGAGCGGCGACGCCTTTACCGCCGAGGTCGAGGCCGCTCATGGCGCGTGCTGCCAGCGCTGCTGGAATTTCCGTGAGTCCACCGGCACCCACGGCGAGCACGAGGGCGTGTGCGACCGTTGCGCGGAGGCGCTTGATGCCTAACTCCGCAGCCAACAATCAACAAGCTGCCGCCGAGCGCGCGAAGGCCTTTGAGCCCTCGCGCGCTTGGCGCGCTTTGGCGGTGACGGTTGCGGCCGTCACCGTGCTGGGCCTCGACCGCATCACCAAGGCGATCGTGAACAACACGATCGCCTTGAGCGGGGCCTCCGTCGAGGGCATCCCGGGCCTGTTCCATTTTGAGTACGTGCAGAACTTCGGCGCTGCCTTTGGTATGGGTGAGGGCCACGGTATGACGTTCGTCTTGCTGGCGGCGCTCGTGCTGGCCGGTACGGCTCTCTACCTGTATCGGGCGCGCGCGGTCTCCAAGGTCGAGACGATCGGTCTTGCTATGGTGTGCGGCGGCGCCATCGGCAACGCTATCGACCGCGTTGTCCTGGGGTACGTGACGGACTTTATAGCCGTGTCGTTCTTCGATTTCCCGGTGTTCAACGTGGCCGATATCGGTATCTCCGTGGGCGTCGTGGTCGCGCTGGTCGGCTTCATGTTCCTGTCGCCGGCGAATAAGGTCGATGCTACGGCCGAGCTCAACCGCCGCGACGAGGAGGAGGCGCGACGGCGTGCCAAGCGCAACGGCGAGCGTGCGCGCAAGATCCGTGAGCGCAACGAACGTGCTGCCGCGCAGGCGGAGCAGGGGGCGAAATCTTCCAACGGCAACGCCTCGCACAAAAAGGCGGGTGGTCGTTAATGGGGGCGGATCTGCATTTTCTCGTTCAGGAGGAGCAGACGGGCGATCGTCTCGATGCATATTTGGGTAAGCAGGATATCTGCCCCTCGCGCTCTGCATGCGCCAACCTGATCGAGGCCGGGGCCGTTTGCGTGAACGGCGTCACCTGCCTATCAAAAAAACAGCTGGTATCGGCTGGTGACCGCGTGTCTGTCGAACTGCCGGAACAGCGGGAGCCGGGCGAGATCATCCCGCAGGCCATTCCTTTGGACATTCGTTATGAGGACGATTACCTCATAGTCCTGTCCAAGCAACGCGGCCTGGTGTGCCATCCAGCCCACGGGCATGAGGACGGTACCCTTGCCAACGCGTTGGTCTATCACTGCGGGATCGACCATCTCGGCACCGTGCAGGGGGAGGACCGTCCGGGTATCGTGCACCGCTTGGACCGCGATACGTCGGGTCTTATGCTCGCGGCAAAGGACGACGACACCCAGCGCGCGCTGCAGAATCTCATTCGCACGCGTACGCTCGACCGCCGCTACATCGCCTTGTGCCACGGCCAGATCGCCATGGACGAGGGAACGATCAACACGGGCATTGCTCGGTCCACGCGCGATCGCGTGAAGATGGCGGTGTCGGACGACCCGTTTGCACGTCAGGCCATCACCACATTCAAGGTCCTCGAGCGCTTCGAGGCGCAGCGTGGCGATGAGGGCTATACCCTGGTGGAATGTCACCTGTATACGGGCCGCACGCATCAGATCCGCGTGCACATGCGCCACATCCATCATCCTCTGGTGGGCGATCCCCTGTACGGCAAGGGGAGCGAGCGCATCAACCTCGATCTCGATCGCCAGTTCCTTCATTCGTGGCGCGTTCGCTTCGAGCATCCGGTGACGGGGGAGACGGTTGAGTGTCGCGATGAGCTGCCGTGGGACTTCGCTGCCGCGCTCGATGAGCTGCGCGACCGTTCCATGGGCCGCACCGAGGCGGGATACGAGATAGTTCCGCAACTGGGGTTGCTCGAGGATTAGCGCGTATCATATCGATCGGTCTATGGGGTGCGAGGGAAAGCCCACAGGGGCTACACCATCGCACCCCGCTTTCGTCCTACACTCATAAGGTTTAGCTTCCGACGTTCATGGGAGAGTTCATGACGCCCATCGTCATCTTCAATTCGATTCTGGGTCTGGTCTTCGGAATCTGTTTTCTGTACCAGGTGGTTTTCTTTTTCATCGGCCTGTTCAAGGGCGAGGTGGAACTTCCCAAGGCCAAGAAGCTCCATAAGTACGCCTTCTTTATCGCCGCGCACAACGAGGAGGCCGTGATCGCCAACTTGGTCAAATCAATCAAGGACCAGGATTATCCCTCCGAGCTGATCGATGTCTTCGTGGTCGCCGATGCCTGCACCGACAACACCGCCGACGAGGCGCGCCGCGCGGGGGCGATCGTATACGAGCGCAACGACCTCGCACGCAAGGGCAAGAGCTGGGTTATGGATTACGGCTTCAACCGTATCTTGGAGGAGTATCCCGACACGTATGAGGGGTACTTTATCTTCGATGCCGACAACCTTCTTTCCCGCGATTATGTCCGCATCATGAACGATGCCTTCGACCAGGGCTACCTCGCTGTAACCAGCTACCGCAACTCGAAGAATTTCGGCAGCTCCTGGATCTCCTCCGCATATGCCACATGGTTTATCCGCGAGGCCCGTTATCTCAACAACCCACGCATGATCTGCGGAACGTCATGCGCGGTCTCGGGTTCGGGCTATCTCATTTCGGCCAAGATCGTCGAGGGCATGCATGGCTGGGATTTCCACACGTTGACCGAGGACATCCAGTTCTCCACGTTCTGCGCGGTGCATGGTGTTCAGATCGGGTATGCCCCGGCAGAGTTCTACGATGAGCAGCCGCTTACGCTGTCGGCATCCGTCAAGCAGCGCATGCGTTGGACCAAGGGCTTTTACCAGGTATTCTTTACGTATGGTCGGCACCTGGTGAAGGCCATGACGCGCTTTAGGAGATTCGCCGCCTACGATCTTCTCATGACGATCGCTCCCGGCATGCTGCTCACGTTGATATCGGTGCTCGCCAACGGCACCTTTTTGGTTGTGGGCGCGTTGAGCCACGGCTTCTTGGCAACCGACCGCGAGCTCGAGATGTGTATCGGGTCGATTATCTTCACGCTTGGGTACATGTACCTCACGTTTTTCATGATGGGGCTTACCACGACGATCACCGAGATCAAGCATATCCATTGCCCGCAGAAATGGCGTATCGTGACCAATCTATTCACGTTCCCGCTGTTTATGTTCACCTATATCCCGCTTGCCGTCGCGGCGCTGTTCCTCAAGGTCGACTGGGTTCCCACCCCGCACGATGTCAGCGTCACGCTCGACCAGGTACTCGATGGGGCAAAATAGCAAGTAAAGCGCCTCGTCACGGCAGTGTGGCGAGGCGCTTGTCTACATCCAGATATCCTCGTAGGGTTCTTCGGGCCAAAAGTCGCCATCGTACTGCTCGTAGTAGCCGAAATCGTTGCGGTCTCCTCGGCTGTCGAGGCCGTGGGGGTCGATATCCACCTGACTGATGCCGATGGCAAAGATGAGAAGGACGACCGCTATGACGAGCAGGGCGATAACCCCTAATATGCTCGCGGTGAGGACGTAGGCGAATTTGGAATCGTTCGTCTGGCACTCCGTGGACGCGCTTGCGCTTTGGATGATAGGCGCGTGTTGGGATGCATCTGCTGCTTGTGGAGTGTACGAGGTATCCATGGGCCCTCCTCGGGGTATTTCTCTCTTCTCGGACATTATACCTGCCGATTGGGTAGAGTCTCTGCCACGGTGAAGTCTCTACGAAAGGGGTCCATGAGTGGTGGGGATGCTCGCGTTCGGCCTACTTCTTCTTGTATCTGCCGGTATCGATGCCCGAACTTGACGGTATCCGCTGTCGCTCTGGATCTGCATGCTCGCGACTTCGCTGGCCTCATCGCTTGCCGGCTCGGGACCACGGGTCGCTGTGGGCCGATTGTTCGCCGCGCTTGCGATCTGCGGCGTCCTGGTTGCTTTTGAATCCGTGTGGCGCCGCTTCCATGATGGCGAGATCGGCTTGGGCATGGGGGATATCAAATGCCTGGCAACCCTCATGATCGCCGATCCCGTTCTCGGCGTCTCATCGTTTATTTCGGGATTGCTCGCCCTCGCCGTGACGGGTACGGCGCTGCGTGTGCGCTCGCTTCCGCTTTTGCCGTTCGTGACCGTTGCCTGGCTATTCCTTTTTGGGGCATCATTGTTTGGAACCCCGCCGGAGCTGGTATAAGAATCCAGGAGCCTGGAAGGAGGCCTTATGATTAGAACACATGGCGTCGCATCCGGTCTTGGCCGGCGTCTCCAATCTATGCCCGACCGCCTTTCGTCCGATCTGGTGGCTCGCATGGAGGCCGATCGGGCCGCCCACTGGGTGAATCCGCATCGCTGCGATGATGCGGCGGCTATTCGCCGTGAAGCCAGGGATTCCGACGAGACGAGCATTTGGCGTCCCGCCTACGTGCGGGACGTCGAGAAGATCCTTCACCTTCCGGCATACAATCGCTATAACGGCAAGACGCAGGTTTTCAGTTTTCGGAGCAACGACGACCTTTCCCGCCGCGGCCTGCATGTTCAGCTCGTGTCGCGTATCGCTCGCGACATCGGGCGGGCCTTGGGGCTGAATTGCGATCTCATCGAGGCTATCGCCCTCGGGCATGACCTCGGGCACACCCCGTTTGGGCATGCGGGCGAGTACCGCCTCAACGATATCCTCAAACGCCGTCGCGGACGTTCGTTCTTCCACAATGTGCATTCGGTCCGCGTACTCGATACCCTGTACGGTCGCAACCTCTCGCTTCAAACGCTCGATGGCATCGTGTGCCACAACGGTGAATACGAGCAGCGGGTGTTCGGCCTGTCCGGAATCGATTCGTTCGAAGCTTTCGATGAGGTCATCGATATGTGCTACGCGAGCGATTTCGATTACGTCAAGACGCTGTGCCCCATGACGCTCGAGGGCTGCGTGGTGCGCATATCCGATATCGTCGCCTATGTGGGGCGCGATCGCCAGGATGCCATCGAGGCCGGCCTGCTCGACGAGGGCGCCTTCGATGACGGAATGGGAGGTTCCTACAATTCGTGGATCCTATCTCATGCCTCCGTGGATATCGTGGAGAACAGCTACGGCTCCGATCATATCGAGATGAGCGAGGAGCTGTTCGAGGAGATTTCGCGCGCAAAGCGTGAGAACTACGAGAAGATCTACAGCTCGGCCGGTATCGAGGAGGAGCGTGGGGAGCTGCTGACCGAGGCGTTCGAGCGCCTGTACGACTATCTTTTGCGGGAATTGGCGTCCGGGGACCCGAATGGCTTCATCTTCCGTCACCATATCGCTCGCATCGACCGCATGCTGTCATACTATGGTAGGCAATACGATTGGCAGTCCGATCTCGACCAGACGGTTGTGGATTATATCGCGAGCATGACCGATGGCTATTTCATCGAGCTTGTGAGCAAGCTGTTTGACGATTTGAAATTCCCGCAGCGCACGTATATCAACGAGCGCTAGAACAGTAGGCTATGGATACTTTATTTTCAGAATCGGAGCGCCGTAAACGCCTGAAGAACGCTCCCTTGGCCGTTCGCATGCGGCCGATGACGCTCGATGAGTACGTGGGACAGGAGAAGGCCGTTGGCCCCGGGTCCTGGTTGCGCTCGGCGATCGAGCACGATGTGCTTTCGAGCGTCATCCTGTACGGCCCGGCAGGCACGGGCAAGACGACGCTCGCCCATATCATCGCATCCCACACGCGCAGCGAGTTCGTCGAGGTGTCGGCCATCACGGGTACGGTCAAGGACCTGCGCCGTGAGATCGATGAGGCCCAGCGCCGCCTCATGATGTACGACCGCCGCACCATCCTGTTCATCGATGAGATCCATCGCTTTTCACGGTCGCAGCAGGATGCGCTTCTGCATGCCGTGGAGAACCGTACGGTCGTGCTGGTGGGGGCAACCACCGAGAACCCGTATTTCGAGGTCAACTCGGCCCTGCTTTCCCGCTCGCGCGTGGTTGAGCTCACGCATCTCTCGGATGAGGATATCGCCGTGCTGGTCCGTCGGGCGCTTGAGGCTCCGCAGGGGCTCGCGGGCCGTTATGAGGCGAGCGATGAGGTCGTCAAGGCTATCTGCACATTGGCCGCGGGCGACGGGCGGTCCTCCCTCACCACGCTCGAGTTGGCGAGCGAGATCGCGTTGATGCGCACCGACGCGGAAAACCCTCCCTCCGGGGCGATCGAGATCACGGTGGAAGACGTGCGGCAGGCAAACCCGCGCCGTGGGCTGAGCTACGACAAAAACGGCGACATGCATTACGACATCATCTCGGCCTTCATCAAGTCGATGCGCGGCAGCGACCCCGACGCGGCGGTGTATTGGCTGGCGCGCATGATCGATGCGGGGGAGGATCCCAAGTTCATCGCGCGGCGCATCATGATCTGCGCATCGGAGGACATCGGCAACGCCGACCCCCAGGCGCTTTTGGTGGCCGAGGCCGCATTCAAGGCCGCCGAGGTCATCGGGTATCCAGAATGCCGCATCAACTTGGCCCAGGCTGCCATCTACAATGCGCTCGCCCCCAAATCGAACGCCTGCGAGTCCTCGATCGACGCCGCGCTTGCCGATGTCCGTTCGAGCGGCCTGCGCGAGGTCCCTCCGTATCTGCGCGATCGGCATCGCCCCGGGTCGGAGGAGTATGGGGACTATCGCTATCCCCATGACTATCCGGAGGGATGGGTCGCGCAGCGCTATCTGCCCGAGGGCCTGGAGCGCGGCGCCTTCTGGCATCCCTATGGACGGGGCTGGGAGCAGTGGCGCAGCGAGCAGGGTCCCTGGCATCGCTCGTAGGCCCGTGCTTTGACGCATGCCGTTTGCAAAAGCGGGTACCATGGGACTGATATCTATCGAATATGAAGCTTGGAGGAAGCATGGACCTCATGCAGATCGCCCTCATCATCCTGATCGCAGCGGGCGTATGGGCTGTTATCGAGCTGGCGCTGGTCTTGCGCCGCACGCGCGGTGTCGTGAGCGGCGTCGATCAAACGGTGCACGAGATCAGCAACACCATCGAGGAGGCACGACCGGTTGTTGCGAAACTCGACGGCATCGTCGACGAGCTGCAGCCTGCTGCCGCGCAGATCGAACCGCTCCTCAAAGAGGCCACCGTCGCGGTCGAGGCGCTTTCGGCCGACCTCGTCGAGGTCAACGGCGTGCTGCGTGACGTGGCCGCGGTGAGCGGCACCGCCAGCGCGGCCTCCAATGCGGTGTCGGGCATCGCCGACGCTGCGAGCGAGAAGGTCCACAAGCTGTTCGGCCTCGGTCGCCATACGGCGCAGGCCGATCGCGTGCTCGAGGGGACCGAGACCGAGGTACGGCAACAGGTCCAGGAGGCTTCCGACGGTCTTCCCGACTCGAGCGGGGAGCCCGAGCCCAAGCAATATTACACGTACGAGGGCGCTAAGGAGTCCGACCATGAATAGCAACGCCCCGATCAAGCTCACCGTTGCATGCGATCCTTCTTACGCCAGGCTCGTTCGCATGACCGCCGCCAACGTGGCGACGCTTTCGTCTATGTCGGTCGAGCGCGTGGAGGATATTCGCATGGCCGCCGAGGAGGCCTTCATCTATGCGTGCGCCACGAATGGGGCCCATGAGCTCGAGGTTTCCTTCGATGTCGATGCATCCCACGTGTGCATGACGTTCACCCTTGATGTCGAGGCGTTCTCGGAGCCGTCTGAGGACGATCCCACGGCGGTGTACGTCGACCTGATTTTGGGCAGCGTCTGCGACACCTATCAAAAGCTGTCCGGCCCTGCAGTCCTCGTGCTCGAAGTAAAGGCGGATCTTTAATGGCTTCTCGTCAAACGGGGAAGGCCGCTTGGGATAAGGAGAAGACGCACGAGCTCTTCCGCAAGTTCAAGGAAGAGGGCGATATGGATGCCCGTGAGAAGCTCGTCATGTCCCATCTCAATCTGGTGCGCTTCCTCGCCAATAAGTTCAAGAATCGCGGCGAGCCGCTCGATGACCTGGTACAGGTCGGTTATCTTGGCCTGCTGAAGGCCATCGATCGATTCGATCCCGACCGCGGACTTGAGTTCACCACGTTTGCAACGCCCACCATCATGGGCGAGATCAAGCGTCACTTCAGGGACAAGGGGTGGAGCGTCCGCGTTCCGCGACGTCTGCAGGAGCTCTCGGCAAAGGTCAACCAAACGACCGATGTCCTCACGCGCCAATTGCAGCGCTCTCCCTCGGTCGAGGAGATCGCGGAGCATCTCGATGTTTCCGTCGATGAGGTTCTCGAGGCGATGGAATCGTCCTCGGCGTACAGCTCGGTTCCGCTTGAGGCGCCCTCGGGGGCCGATTCGGATGATTCCCCATCGGTGCTCGATCGCTATGCCACCGAGGACAGCGACCTGGCGTTCACTGACGACAGGCTGGTTATCGAGGAGGCGCTGGAAGGTTTCTCACCGCGAGAGCGCGAGGTTATCGAGCTGCGGTTCCTCAAGGGTATGACCCAAATCGAGATTGCGGAGCGCCTGGGCATCTCCCAGGTGCAGGTCTCGCGCCTGCTGCGTCGCACACTCAAAAAAATACAGGATAAGATCGATCCCGAGGGGGCGATGGCGGTTCAATGACGACCAGAGCGAGCCAATCCACCCGTACAATGCGCTCGACCAGGCTTGCCTTCATGCGCGTTTGGATTTGCGTCGGCGCGATCATCATCGCCGTCGCGGTCCTGCGCATGCTCGGCGCGCTCGTGCCCGTGCTTGAGTTTCTGGCAGTCGGTTCGCTCGTCGCCTTCGTCTCGTCTCCCATCGTCAACTTTTTGGAGCATAAGGGTGTGGCCCGTGGGGCTGCGGCCCTCGTGGGCGTCCTCGTGGTGATCTTGGGTGTCGTCTGCATCGTTTTGGTAATCGCCCCGATATTCGTTCAGCAGATCATGGAGATTCTGGTGAGGCTGCCCGCTCAGCTGCGCGGTCTGGGCGCCTTGTTCACAGAGCTGTCGCAGCAGTTCTCCTCGGCGGCCCACACCGGCTGGGCTGCCGAGGTCGATGCCGCATTCCGCTCCCTGGCGAACGTGGCCACCTCGTTTGTCTCGGAGGTGGCCGGCAATATGGGTCGTGGCATCTTCCCGTTCATCTCCGCCACCGCCTCCACGCTGTTCGTGGTGTTCCTCGGCCTGGTTCTGGCTTATTGGCTGGCCCGTGATTACCCTAAGATCCATCACGAGATCGCCTTGGTCCTGGGCGAGGGCAAGGCAACGAGCTATCGGTTCATGGTCGCCATCGTGTCTCGCTCCGTGGGCGGCTATATGCGGGGGATGGTTGTGACGTCCTGCGTCGGCGGGCTTCTTGCCTTCGTCGGCTTCCTCATCATCGGACATCCCTATGCTGCCCTCATGGGCGTGCTCACCGGCCTTCTGCATCTTATCCCCGTGGTCGGCCCCTGGGTGTCCTCGGCCATCGCCACGTTCATCGCTCTGTTCGTGAGTCCCATGCTCGCGATCTGGACGCTCGTGGTCACGGTCGTCGCCCAAAACGTGACGGACAACATCGTCTCTCCTAAAGTCATGCAATCCTCCGTGCAGGTCCATCCCGCTATGAGCCTGACCGCGCTCGTGATCGGGTCGGCGCTTTTGGGTGCGGTTGGGATGGTCATCGCCATTCCGCTGTGCGCGGCGGCCAAAGGCCTGTTCATCTATTACTTCGAGACAAGGACCGAGCGTCAGCTCGTGTCGTATCGCGGCGCCATCTTCAAAGGGACTCCGTACACCGGTATCGACGGGAAACCCGTGCCGGCGTTCGACGCGCTCGGCGACGATAAATTCGCGGCGGACTCGGAACTTCTGGATACCGATGCGTTGCCCGATGCCGTCGCCGCACCAAAACCTGAGCTGGATAATCCTTGGGCCAAGATTGCAGGACTCCAGCAGTTCGGCGTGGGGGAGAGCCCCATGGGACCAAAGGATGCGTCCGTGGATGATCGGTCCGACGCCTCGAGCTGATGTGCGCCTTTTGGCGGTCCGCGCTTCGTGGGCTTTGATAGCCTGCTCTCGTAGTAAAATTGTGAGCGTTTGAATGGGCGCCCCATATCGAGGGGCAGTGACGCATCACAGGAGTTCGCGCATGACCGCTGACTATCCCACAATGACTACCGCCGAGATCCGTTCGGCGTTCCTCAAGTTTTTCGAGGACAAGGGCTGCAAGCTCTATCCCAGCTCCTCGCTGGTCCCCGATGACCCCTCCCTGCTTCTGGCCAATGCCGGCATGAACCAGTTTAAGGAGTTCTACCAGGGCAAGAAGACCATGAAGGAGATCGGTGCCACCTCGTGCCAGAAGTGCGTGCGCACCAACGATATCGACGATATCGGACAGGACGGCCGCCACCTCTCCTTCTTCGAGATGCTCGGCGACTTCTCCTTCGGCGGCGTTTCCAAGGAGCAGGCGTGCGCCTGGGCCTTCGAGCTCATCACCGAGGTCTTCAAGCTCCCGCTCGATCGTCTGTATTTCACCGTTTTCACCGATGATGACGAGTCGCACGACATCTGGCGCAAGCTGGGTGTAGCCGAGGATCATATTTCCCGCCTGGGCGAGGACGACAACTTCTGGGCCGCAGGCCCCACCGGCCCGTGCGGCCCGTGCTCCGAGATCTACTTCGATCAGGGCGAAGAGGTGGGCTGCGGATGCGCCGATTGCGCCCCCGGCTGCGATTGCGACCGTTTCCTTGAGTTCTGGAACCTTGTTTTCACCCAGTTCGATCGCCAGGAGGACGGCTCCATGCCCGAGCTGCCCCATCGCAACCTGGATACCGGTATGGGCCTGGAGCGCATGGCCGCCATCATGCAGCACAAGAGCTCCAACTACGATGGCGATCTCATGCAGCACCTTATCGCTCTGGGTGAGAAGATCTCCGGCAAGAGCTACGTTGCCGACGACTACACCGGTGCATCCCGTTCGCTGCGCATCATCGCCGACCACGCTCGCGCCGTCGACTTCCTGATCTCCGATGGCGTCCTGCCGGGTAACGAGGGCCGCGAGTACGTGCTTCGCCGCCTGCTGCGTCGCGCCGTGTTCCATGGACGCCTGTTGGGTATCGAGGGCGCGTTCCTCACCCAGTTCATCGACGAGGTCAACCGCCTCATGGGCGAAGCGTATCCCGAGCTGCTCCGCAATGCCGCTCTGGTCAAGGGCATCGTCTCCGCCGAGGAGGAGCGCTTCTCCACAACGCTCGAGAACGGCCGCGTGTACCTCGACGAGGCTCTTGCCGGGCTTGCCGATGGTGCCGTGCTGTCCGGTGACGTCGCCTTCAAGCTACATGATACGTTCGGCTTCCCAATCGATCTGACGGTCGAGATCGCCGGTACCGCCGGTCACGGTGTGGATATGGAGGGATTCGAGTCCTGCATGTCCGAGCAGAAGGCCCGCGCCCGCGCCAATGCCAAGGGCGATGCGTGGGGTTCGTTCAACGATGTGTGGACCGAGCTTTCCGATCAGATCGCCGCGACCGAGTTCTGCGGTTACGAGGATGATCAGCTCGAGGGTGCTCGCGTGCTCGCTATCGTCTGCAACGGCGAGCGCGTGGCATCCGCTCTCGCCGGCAGCAACGTCGAGGTCGTGCTCGACCGCACGCCGTTCTACGCCGAGATGGGCGGCCAGGCCGGCGACGCCGGCGTGCTCAGCGCCGAGGGCACCATGGTTCGCGTGCTGGACACCAAGGGTCACAACGGCCTGTATGCACACGTGGCAAGCGTTGAGGAGGGTTCGCTTTCTGAGGGCGATGTCCTCCTGGCCCGCGTCGACCACAAGCGCCGTGAGCTGCTCCGCCGCAACCACACCGCGACACACCTGCTCGATGCCGCGCTCAAGCAGGTTCTTGGCGACCACGTTAACCAGGCCGGTTCGCTCGTCGCCCCCATGCATCTGCGCTTTGACTTCACGCACTTCGAGGCTCTCACCACCGAGCAGCTGTCTCGGATCGAGGAACTCGTGAACTCCTGGATCTTCGCCGCGCTTCCCGTCGATACCCAGGTCATGGGCATCGAGGAAGCCAAGGCTTCCGGCGCCGTCGCTCTGTTCGGCGAGAAGTACGGCGATGTCGTCCGCGTCGTCTCGGCCGGCATGGGCGACCAGCTGGTTTCCCGTGAGCTGTGCGGCGGTACACATGCCCGCAATACCGCTGAGCTCGGATTGTTCAAGATCACGTCCGAGTCCTCCACGGGCTCCAACGTCCGTCGTATCGAGGCCGTGACCTCCGTGGGCGCCATCGCCTACCTTGAGGGGCGCGCCGCGCTGGTCGACCAGGCCGCCTCGTCGCTCAAGTGCCGCACCGAGGAGGTCCCTGCTCGCGTATCCGCACTCCAGGCCGAGCTGCGCGATACCGCCAGCAAGCTCAAGGCCGCCTTGACCGGCGGCTCGTCCGACGCCATCTCCGCCGCAATCAACGATGCCGTCGAGATCGATGGCTATAAGCTTGTCACGGCCGAGCTTCCCGGCCTTGAGGCCGCGGACCTGCGCAACGCGTGGGACACCGTCCGCGAGAAGATCGCCGGGCCGGTTGCGTGCGTGCTCGCCACCGTGACCGAGAAGGGCACGCCCGCGCTTTTGGCCGCGGCCACCGACGAGGCCGTTTCCGCCGGCTTCCATGCGGGCAACGTCATCAAGGCCATCGTCCCGTGTGTCGATGGGCGCGGGGGCGGTCGTCCCAACATGGCGCAGGCCGGTGGCAAGGATTCCGAGGGTGTGGCCGCGGCTTTGGCTGCCGCTCGTGAGCAGCTGGGGGCTTAGGCACCATGATCGCACTTGCTCTTGACATCGGTGGCGCGCGTACCGGCATCGCCGTCTCGGACCGTACGGGAAGCGTTGCCATACCGCTCAAGGTATTGCCCGCCGCCGAGGTCGAGCAGGTGTCCCGTAGCTTCCGTTATATCTTGGAAGACCATGAGCCCGATATCATCGTCTGCGGGCTGCCGCAGACGATGGCGGGCGAAGAGGGGACCCAGGCCGAGCGTATTCGCGCCATCGCTGTGAAGATCGGTGCCCGGACGGGTCTTCCTGTTGAGTTTGTCGATGAGCGCCTGAGCTCCCGTGAGGCCAAGCGCATCCTCCGTGAGCAGGGTCTCAATGAAAAGCAGATGCGCGGTAAGGTCGATATGATTTCAGCTTCTCTGTTCCTGCAGGTCTGGCTCGATGCGCGCAAGGAGGAAAACCAGCATGGCGAATAATCACCCAACCGGTCACGGGCCCGGACGCAGGCCCGTGCGCCAGGCTGCGCCCATCCGCAGGCCGCAACCTTCCCGCCCCCGATCTACGTCGAGGCCCTCGAGCGGGGCCTATGTCCGCCCCCAACGTACCGCGGCCGCTGCCGGCTCGCCCTGTGCACGGCCCCGGCGCGCGAGGAAGCGTTCTGTACTTCCCGTGGTCATCGCCGTCGTGATCGTCGCAATCTCCGTTTTCGCAATCGTGCGCTTCGCATTTCCCCTGTTTTTGGGGGAACGGGGACCTTCTGCTCACGTCGAAGCCGGGCAGGAGGTTACGCTCACCATTCCAGGCGGCGCATCGGGCGATACCATCGCCTCCATCCTGTCCGAGAAGCATGTGATTGAGGATCCCGGCGACTATTACGCCGCGGTTAAGAAACTCAATGCCGAGATGTCGCTCAAACCCGGTGATTATCGATTCGAAACGCTGCAGGATCCGCTTAAGGTCGTAAGGCAGCTGGTGGAGGGTCCCAACCTGGATACCGGGAAGCTCATGGTTCCCGAGGGCAAGACCGTCTCGCAGACCGCCGCCATCGTGGAGCAGACTTTTGGCATTCCCGCACAGGACTTCATCGATGCCGCCCGCGCCTCATCATATGTCGAGGACTATCCCTTCCTCCAGCAGGCCGCTTCGGATTCCCTCGAGGGCTTCCTGTTTCCCAAAACGTATCACTTCGCCGATACGCCCACGAGCGACCAGATTATTCGCGCGATGCTCGATCAGTTCAAAACGGAGGTCTGGGATGCGTTCGATTTCAGTGCGCGTCGAGCGGTCCTGAAGGATCGCTACGGCGTCGACCTGAGCGATTACCAGCTTCTCACCCTGGCTTCGGTTATCGAGCGGGAGGCTATCACCGATGCCCAGCGCTACAAGGTCTCCTCTGTGTTCTTCAATCGCATGCATCAGGGCATGCCGCTGCAGAGCGATGCCACGATGATGTATGTCACGGGTGGCGAGGTCACGGCGGAGGACCTCAAAAAAGAGAGTCCGTACAACACCTATCTCAACCCGTCTCTTCCGCCCACGCCCATCTGCGCCCCCTCGACAGAGTCCATCAAAGCGGCGCTTGAGCCCGCGGACACCGATTATCTGTATTTCTTCATCACGTCTGATACGGAGCGATTCTCCCAGACGTACGAACAGCATCTCCAGGTGATTAAGGAGCACAGCTGATATGAGAATCTTTTCTCCTAAGCGATATGTTGCCTCGGTTGATTGTATCGACCTTTCGGATCTGAAAGCCCAGGGCAAGTGTGCGATCCTCCTCGATCGCGACAACACCCTCGTGCCGCGCGATGCCGACCATGCGCCCTTTGAGGTTGCCGCTTGGCTGGATGAGGCGCGCCGTATGGGCTTCAAGCTCTGCATGGTCTCCAACAACTGGCACCGGGACCAGGTTATGCGATCGGCCGGGGAGCTCGGTCTTCAGGCCATCAGCCATGCCATGAAGCCGGCTCCCTTTGCGGTGCGTTCGGCGCTCAAGCGTCTCGGAGTCGAGCGCGAACAGGCTGTTTTGATCGGCGACCAGCTCTATACCGATGTATGGGCCGGTAACCTTGCCGGTGTCGATACCATTTTGGTCAAGCCGCAGACCACGGTCGACCTGTGGTACACCCAGATCTTCCGCATCTTCGAGCGCCGCGCCCTGCGCGACCTTGAGTGCGAGGCGTGACGCGCTATGACCGACCTGGTCAAGCGAGGATGCGACCACATCTTCTTCGTGGGGTTTCTCGGCGCCGGTAAATCGACCCTGGCCCGCAATCTGGGTCATATGTTCCATCGCCGTTTCGTCGACACCGACCGATTGGTGGAGCGCAAGAGCGGCCTGAGTGTCACCGAGCTGTTTGAGCAGCAGGGCGAGAAGTCCTTCAGACTCCAGGAGACTGATATTTTGGAGGGCCTCCGCAAGGAGCGCAGCCTTTTGGTTTCCTGCGGGGGCGGCATCGTCGAGACCCCGCGGAACATTTCACTGATGCACGAGATGGGGTACTGCGTGTACCTTGATGGCGACATCGACGACTCCCTCCGCCAGATCCGTCGTTCCGATACGCGTCCTGATTTTCGGTCCGCCGATCACGCCGCACGTCTGCTCGAGCATCGCAGGCCGCTGTATCGGCAGGCCGCCGATCTGACCGTTGATATCAGGGGCAAGTCGTTTACGGATGTTTCCTATCGATGTGCCGAATTGCTATTGGAGCGTGGTTTGTTATGACGATTCGCCGACAGCTCATGAACTTTGGTCCGCGCAGTACGGACTATCGTGTCGGCTCGGGAGCCTTCGATGAACTTCCGCGCCTGTTTTCCGGAGTCGTTGCCCGGCCGCAGCGCTCGCTGCTCGTGTTCGATGGTTCCGAGCCTGCCGACCGGGTCGAATCCGTCGAGCGCGCCCTGATAGATTCCGGCTTCAGGGTGAGCCGCCATGTTGTCGACTCGGCGACGGACCTTTCCCTGTTCTCGTCGGTGGATCCCGTGTTGGCTGCGCTCGATGGCGCGGATATCACTTCCGAAGACCTTCTGGTTGCCCTTGGCGACTCCTCGCTCATCGGCTTGTGCTCGTTTGCCGCCCGCATGTGGTGCGACGGCGTGGCATGTGCGGCCATACCCACATCGCTCGACGCCATGGTGAGCGTCTGCACCGAGATGCCGAGTCTGAGTTCCATCTCGGGCATGCCCGAGATCTCCCTCAAGCCGCATCTGGCTCTTTGCGTGTGCGATCTCGATTTTGTCCTCGATGCCCCCATCGAGCAAAACGGCTTGGGGTACGTTAAGATCGTCGCCGCCTATCTCTCCGAGAGTCGAAGATGTTGGGAAGGTTGCGAATCCGCCGTCGCCGCCATCCGACAGGGGAGAGCCTCGGCCTTCACCGATGCCCTATGCGCCGTCCAGTCCTCACGGCTCGATATTGTTAAATCGGTGAGTCCATCTACGCGTCAGTCGCTTATGTACGGTAAGGTTACGGCTCGAGCGCTGCGTTCGTGCCTGGGCGATGATATTCCCGAGTACCGGCTGCTTGCCGAGGGCATGCGCTTCGAGGCGCGCGTTGCACATGAGGTGCTTGATTTTTCGATCGAGGACGTCTTCGCGCAGGATGACCGCTTCGATGAGCTCGGTATCGATGAGCTCGGTTTCGAGCTCGATCCCAAGGCTCTCGTCGAGGCTATCAAGGCCGAGAGGTTCCGCCATGCCAACAGGTTCCTGCTCTCGCTGCCCAAATACCCCGGCACGATTCGCCTGACCTCGGTCGACGATGAGGTCCTCATGCGTCACGCGACCGCCTACCTGGCTTCTCGCGCGGAGCTGCTCGCCGAATAATCTTGTTGAAGGGAGTCCGAAATGTCTCAATTCGAAAACGGTCCCAAGGGTCGCATCGCCCGCGTGCGCGCCATGATGGACGAACGCGGCTACGACGCCGTGGTCGTGCGTGACGAAGCTAATCTGAGGTGGCTCACGGGCGCGCAGGGCGTATTCGATTACACCTATGAGTTCCCGCATGCGGCTTTCATCACGGCTGCGGATTGCTTCCTGCACACGGACTCGCGTTATTTCAATAGCTTCGAGGAGCATCTCCCTGCGGATTCCCCCTGGAAGCTCGACATGGACAACGGCTCTATTCCGGGCTGGGTTGCCCAGCGCGCCCTGGAGGGCAAATGCCGCGTCATGGCCGTCGAGGATGACATGCAGGTGGGCTTCTATAACGATATCAAGGTGGAGCTGGCAAAGCGCTCCACCTGCGTCGATATGCCCCTCATGCATCACGATATCCAGAACATGCGCGCCGTGAAGGACGAGGAGGAGGTCGCGCTCATGCGCCGTGCGCAGGCGATCACGGATGCCGCCTTCGCCCATATGTGCGAGTTCATCAAGCCCGGCCAGACCGAGAAGGAGATCCGCAACGAGCTGGAGAACTTCATGTTCTCCCACGGTGCGGATTCCCTGGCCTTCGGTTCCATCGTGGCTTCCGGCCCCAACACCGCAAACCCCCATGCCGTCCCGAGCGACCGCGTGGTCCAGAAGGGCGATTTCGTGCTTCTCGATTACGGTGCGGGGCTGGGCGATTATCGTTCCGATATGACCCGCACGGTTGTTTTGGGCGAGCCCGAGCAGTGGCAGGTCGATCTGTACGACCTGGTCCGCCGAACCCATGAGGAATGTGCGGCCGCAGTCCACGCCGGCGTGAACGGCAACGACATCTACGAGCTGTCCCGCAAGGTCATCGGCGATGCCGGCTTTGGCGACTATTACAACCACGGTTTGGGTCACGGGGTCGGAATCGACATCCACGAGCAGCCCAATTTCAACCGTTCCTGCGTGGAGATCCCCGCCGGCGCCGTCATCACCATGGAGCCCGGCGTGTATCTTCCCGGCAAGGGCGGTGTGCGCCTGGAGGATTACGGCGTGGTCACCGAGGATGGTTACGAGCCGTTCACCCGGTCTTCGCACGAGTTGGTCGTCATCGACTGCTAGGGTGCCGTTGCTGAAGATGGCGCGCGCCTTGCGGTTTTAACCCACGGATGCGGGCAATGCGAGTATAATGCGAACATTGAGTATTTAAGCGCGATTCGATTTCGCGCTATCAGGTAGAAAGGCAAGTCATGGCTACCATCACCACCGCCGACTTCAAGAACGGCATCGGCCTCAAGATCAAGGATAAGGTCTGCACCCTCGTCGAGTTCCAGCACGTCAAGCCCGGCAAGGGCGGCGCATTCGTCCGTTACAAGGTTCGCGATCTCAAGAGCGGCCGCGTGCTCGACAACACCGTAAACGCCGGCACAAAGTTCGAGAGCGTCACCCTTACCACCAAGGAGATGCAGTACCTGTACAACGATGGGGCCGATTACTACTTCATGGACATGGAGTCCTATGAGCAGCTGCCCGTCCCCGCCGACTTCATCGGCGACAACGCCAAGTGGCTGCGCGAGAACGACACCTGCCTGCTGCAGTATGCCGACGATGACCTGATGGGCGTCACCCCGCCCATGTTCATCGAGGCCGAGATCGTCGAGACCGTTCCGGGCGCCAAGGGCAACACCGTTCAGGGTGCCACCAAGCCCGCAACCATCGATACCGGTGCCCAGATCATGGTCCCCATGTACCTCAACGAGGGCGAGCGCGTCAAGGTCGACACCCGTACCGGCGAGTTCGTCCAGCGTGTCTAGGTTTCACTTAGGTGCCGCATAGAGCATCCGCTGCGGGGCGGGGGATTACCCCGCCCCGTTTTTTGTCGAGGTCGTGTTTGGACGGCTCTCGTGTTGTACACTTACAAGGATAGATCGTACGTATCTCGCGTTCGCTGGTTATAAGGAGTGAACATGTCTCAAGAGATCACTATCGCCGGCATCGGTATCGCGCCAGAGGTTCTGGCCGCTATCGTGAGTCGCGCTGTCGAGGATGTCGAGGGCGTTGCGTCCGTGGGCATCAAGGACCTCGCCACCAACCTGGTTTCGATGTTTTCCGCAAAGTCCACGAGCGTCGAGGAGGATGTCGAAGCGGAGGTTGTCGACGACAGGCTTCGTCTGACCGTCCACCTTACCGTGTTCTTCGGCTATCCCTTCAAAAAGCTTGCCGAGTCTGTCCGCGAGGCTGTCCAGACCGCTATCGATGCCCAGGTCGGCGTCGAGGTCGAATCCGTGAACGTCTGCATCGACAGTCTCGTATTTCCCAAGGAGTAACGCGTGAGCTTAAAGGTTAATCGCGGGCGCACGCTTGCCCGTAGCCAGGCGCTTCAAATTCTATTTCAGGCTGAGATGCGCGATGTCAGCGTAGATGCCGTGCTCGCCGGCGATCTCCTGGTTTCCAAGGGGCCCTTGAGCGATTACGCGGTGGAGCTCGCGCGCGGCGTCTACGCCAACCGCGATCGCATCGATTCCGCCTTGCGCGCCGTCTCCTCCAACTGGAAGCTCGACCGCATGCCGGGCGCCGATCGCAACCTGCTGCGTCTTGCCGTGTACGAGCTGCGCTTCCTTGCCGACGACCCGCTCGATACCGCTGTAGTCATCAACGAGGCCGTCGAGGTCGCCAAGGCTTACGGCACCGATGAGTCCGCCCGATTCGTCAACGGCGTGCTTGGACGCATCGCCCGCGAGCAGGTCCTGCCGTCGCTCAAGCACAGCGGTTGCACGGTTACCGCAGACGATTGCGAGGCCGCCTGTATCGCCGCGCTGTGGTTCGAGATGGATCCCGGCCGCAAGCGCTATGAGCCCGCTTGCGATGAGCCCGAGCTTGAGGGCGATCCCGTTGCGGAAGAGGATCGCGGCTACGGGTACGGTTTCTCCGATTACGATGAGGAGTAGGCATGGCCGAAGGCTCCCCTCGTAATTTCGATGAAATCACCGCGCGTCTCGATGAGATCGTGTCTGCCGTACGTTCCAAAGACACATCTCTCGAGCGTAGTCTCGACTTGTTCGATGAGGCCATCAAATTGGGCTCTCGGGCGGTCGACATGGTCGATTCCTTCGAGCTGTCCCCGCGTGAAGCCGACATGCTCGATGAGCAAGAAGAGGCTGCCGCTCGGGCGCGTCGGGATGATTCCGGCCACAGCGCTTCCGACGGTTCCACCGCTGAATAGGAGCATGCATGGCGCGTGTTCGTCTTGACGATGAATTGATTTCCCAGGGCATCTGCGACACTCGCGCGGATGCCCTGCGCACATTGATGGCCGGTCTGGTGTCCTCGGGCGGCAACCGGCTGAGCTCTCCCGGCATGATGGTCAAGCCGGGAATCGAGCTGCATGTAAAGGGACGGATTCCCTATGTGGGCCGCGGTGGCCTTAAGCTGGCCGGAGCGCTCGATGCGTGCGCGGTCGATCCCACCGGACTGGATTGCCTCGATGTCGGGTGCTCCACGGGCGGGTTCACCGACTGCCTGCTCAAGCGTGGAGCCCGCAGCGTGCTTTCCGTCGATGTCGGGCGCGCCCAGTTCGATTGGTCGTTGCGCCAAGACGAGCGCGTGACGCTTTTGGAACGCACCAATATCGTTGATGTCCCCGGCATGGGCCGCTCGAACTGCTGTCAGCTCGCCGTGTGCGACGTTTCGTTCACAAGCGTTCGCACCGTTCTTCCCGCGGTGCTGGATATTTTGGATGGGAACGGTCGCTTCCTCACCTTGGTGAAGCCTCAATTCGAGGCCGATGCGCATCAGGTCGAGGAGGGTGGTATCGTACGCGACCCGGCGGTATGGCTCTCAACCCTTGTGGCTACCATTCGGGCGTTCGATGAGGCGGGGCTTCGTCCTCTTTTCGTGTGTGCTTCCCCCATCTCCGGGCATAAGGGTAACCATGAGTTCTTTTTGCTGGGCGGGCGCGGCGCGTATGCCGCGGATGCGCCGGCTGTGGAAGACGTGATCTCGTCCGCACAACGCGTGGTTGAAGAGGTGGCTCGGTCGTGAAGGTATTTCTCGTACCAAACTTTTATAAACAGGAGGCCGTGGAGAGCGCCCTTACGCTCGAGCTGTGGCTGACGCGCCAGGGCTTCGAGGTGAGCTGGGCCGCCGATCAGCGCATGCCAGCGGTGGGCGAGCCCGACATCGATGGCAGCGACCTGTGTATTTCGCTCGGCGGGGACGGCACGCTGCTGCGTGCCGCGCATATCGTCGAGCATCGTGAGATACCCATCTTGGGCTTGAGCTACGGCCATCTGGGATTTCTCACTGCCGCGAGTCCCGAGGAGACCAACGTCCTTTCGGTTGTGGCAGATGCCCTTGCCGGCGAGCTGCACGTGAGCCGCCGTGCCACGCTCGACTGCGAGGCGCGTTCCGTTGACGAGCGGGGCGCGGAGACGGCCACCCGTGCCTTCGCCTTGAATGACCTCGCCCTCACGCGCGGGCCCTTGTCGGATATGGTCGAATTCGATATGTCGGTCTCGGGCCACCAAATCGATCGTCTCCGCGGGGACGGCGTTGTGGTGTCCACCGCCACCGGGTCTACCGGGTATGCGCTCTCGGCGGGCGGCCCCATCGTCAACCCCGAGTTCACCGGCATGGTCTGCGTGCCCATCGCGCCGCATACCATCCAGGCGCGCGCATTCCTCACCGCCCCCTCCGATGTGATCGAGCTCGTGCTTTCCAAGGACCGTCCGAGCGTTCCCGCGATCGCGGTCGACGGTCAGTTCTTAACCTGCCCGGGTGAGATCGAGGCGGTCACCGTCCGGCGCGGTCCGGCCGATATCCTCCTGCTCGATTACGGCCCCGAGAGCTTTTATAATTCCGTGTCCCGCGTCTTTTATGGAGTGCGCGATGATCGATGAAATCCATGTAGAGAATATCGCGCTTATCCGCGAGGCGGACCTGGTTCCCGGTCCCGGCATGACGGTTCTCACGGGTGAGACGGGCTCGGGTAAAACCGCGCTGCTCTCCGCCCTCAAATTGCTTATGGGCGAGCGGGCCGACCTCTCTGCCGTGCGCGAGGGTGCTCAGGGTGCCCTCGTTTCGGGCAGGATCTTCAGGGAGCCGCACGATACCGAGGGTCTGACGGTTGAGCGCAGGATCGGTTCCGACGGTCGTACGCGCGTGCGCATCGACGGGGCCATGGCGAGCGTTCGCGAGCAAGCCGACCTCGTGCGACCCTGCATCGACCTGTGTGGCCAGCATGAACACCAGCGCCTTTTGGACGCCGCCCACCATGTCGATATGGTTGACGCCTGGGCCGGCAGCCCCGTTGCCTCGGTTCTCAATGAGTATCGCGAGCTATTGTCTCGCGCCCGTGCGGCGCAGCGCGAGTTCGAGCGTGTTGAGGCTGCGAGCAGGACTCAGGGGGCGAAGCTCGAGGAGGCGCGTTTCACCTTGGACCGCATCCAAGATGTGGATCCCGCCCCAGGTGAGTTCGAACAGCTCGAAGAGGTGCTGCCCCGTGCCGAGCATACCGAGGCTCTGGCTGCCACCGCCCACGAGGCCTCCGAGGCGCTTTCGGGGGAGGGGGCCACGCTCGATTCGCTCAACTGCGCCATCGCGGAGCTTGCACGCATGGGACGCGTCGATTCGAAGCTCTCCGACCTTGCCGACCAGCTCTCCTCCGCCGCCATTGCGATTGAGGACGCGGCGTCCGAGCTCGTGCGGTACCGGGAGGACATCGAGTTCGACCCCGAAGAGCTCGCGCGCTTGCAGGAACGCTATGCCCAGATCAAGGGACTCCTGAGGCAATGGGGTCCCCGCATGGAGGACGTTTTCGCCGCCCGTGACGAGGCGCAGGAGCTTTTGGGGCTGGTGGACAATGCCGAGGCCGGTGTGCGCCGCGCTCGCGAGAAGCGCGATGAGGCCGAGGCGGCCCTTGCCGAGACCGCACGGGAGCTCACCCGGCGTCGCAACGCCGCGGCCCCCAAGTTTTGCCGCGAGGTCGCCAAGCAGATGGCCCGTCTTGAGATGGGGCGCGCCGAGCTCGTCTGGCAGGCCAAGGAGCTGCCCCGGGCAAAATGGACCGACCGGGGACCGTGCGAGTGCGAGCTTTTGTACCGCAGCGCACCCGGGCTCACGCCGCGCCCGCTGCGCCGCATAGCCTCAGGCGGTGAGCTGTCGCGTGTCATGCTTGCCGTGAAGGTCGTTATGGGCGATGCCGATGGGGTCGACACGCTCGTGTTCGACGAGGTCGATGCCGGCGTGGGCGGGGCTACCGCCCGCAGCCTGGCCGCCGTCCTTGCCGATCTGGCGCAAACGCACCAGGTTATCGTGGTTACGCATTTGGCGCAGGTTGCGGTTCAGGCCTCCGTGCACTATGTGGTGAGCAAGACCTCGGGCGACGTGCCCGAGACGCTGCTCACGCGCGTTGCCGGCAACGATCGCGTGCGCGAGATCTCTCGCCTGCTTTCGGGCGATACCTCGGAGGCTTCCGTCGAACATGCCAAGCAGCTGCTCCTCGAAGCCGGGCAACTCTGATACCGTATAGCTGTTGATTATCGTGTATTCGTTTCGATTAGATGGATAACATGACTACTTTCGATACCTCCCATATCCGCAACTTCTCAATCGTTGCGCACATCGACCACGGCAAGTCCACGATCTCCGACCGCATCCTCGAGCTCACGCGCACCGTGCAGGAGCGCGATATGGAGCAGCAGCTGCTCGATACCATGGATATCGAGCGCGAGCGCGGCATCACCATCAAGTCGAACGCCGTGCGCGTCATGTACGATGCGGACGACGGCGAGACCTACCAGTTCAATCTGATCGACACACCGGGCCACGTCGACTTCACCTACGAGGTCTCGCGTTCTCTGGCCGCCTGCGAGGGTGCCGTTCTGGTCGTCGACGCCACGCAGGGCGTCGAGGCGCAGACCGTCTCCAACGCCAGCCTGGCCATGAATGCCGACCTGGACATCGTGCCGGCTATCAACAAGATCGACCTGCCCTCTGCCGACCCTGACCGCTGCAAGACCGAGATCGAGGACGATCTTGCCATCCCGGCCGACGATGCGGTCTGCGTGTCGGGCAAGACCGGCGAGGGCATCCACGACTTGCTCGAGGCCATCGTGTTCCTGATCTCGCCGCCCCAGGGCAACGCCGACGGGCAACTCAAGGCCCTCATCCTCGATTCGTATTTCGATGAATACCGCGGCGTGGTGGCCACGGTCCGCGTGTTCGACGGCGCCATCAAAAAGGGCGATCACCTGCACATGATGCAGGGCGGCGAGGACTTCCTGGTGGACGGCGTGGGCGTCAAGCGCCCGGCCGAAACTCCGGTCGATGCCCTCACGGTGGGCGAGGTCGGATTCGTGGTCACGGGTCTCAAGGATCCCGAGGCCGTTCACGTGGGCGACACCCTCACCATGACGAACGACCCCTGCCCCGAGCCCCTTCCGGGCTATCGCGAGGCCAAGCCCATGGTCTATACCGGCTTGTTCCCGATCGACAATGCCGATTATGAGAACCTGCGCGACGCGCTCGAGAAGCTCCATGTCAACGACCCGTCGCTCACCTGGATGCCCGAGACCTCCGTGGCATTGGGCTTTGGGTTCCGCGTCGGCTTCCTGGGCCTGCTGCACATGGAGGTCGTGAAGGAGCGCCTGGAGCGCGAATTCAATCTCGACCTCATCGCCACGAGCCCCTCGGTCGACTACCACGTCTTCAAAACCGATGGGACCATGCTCGCGGTTCGCAGCCCCCAGGATCTGCCCGACGTCACGCGCATCGAGCATATCGAGGAGCCGTTCCTCAAGGCCAAGATCATCACGCCACCCGAGTTCACCGGTGCGGTCATGCAGCTCGCCATCGAGCACCGCGGTATCACCACCGACATGATCCACCTGTCACAAAAGTCCGTGGAGATGCACTTCGATATCCCGCTGGCCGAGCTCATCCTCGACTTCTTCGATCAGCTCAAGAGCCGCACCAAGGGCTACGCTTCGCTGGATTACGAGTTCTCGGACTACCGGCCCAGCGAGCTGGTCAAGCTCGATATCCTGCTTGCCGGCGACGAGGTGGACGCCCTGTCGTTCATCGTGCACAAGGACAAGGCGTATGCGCTGGCCCGCAGCCTGTGCGACAAGCTCAAGGACATCATCCCGCGCCAGCTGTTCGAGGTGCCCATCCAGGGCGCTATCGGCAACAAGATCATCGCCCGTACCACGGTCAAGGCTCGTCGCAAGGACGTTTTGGCCAAGTGTTACGGCGGCGACATCTCGCGTAAGCGCAAACTGCTCGAAAAGCAGAAGGAAGGCAAGAAGCGCATGAAGGCGATCGGCTCCGTAGAGGTGCCGCAGGAGGCGTTCATGGCGATCTTGAAGGTTGACGAATAGCCTATGAATCAAACCGATGCAGTGGCCCAGCTGCGCGCCCGCTACGGCGCGCAGCCGTTTTTGATGGCGCCCATGGCCGGCGTCACCGACGCGGCCTATCGAATCATGTGCCGCCGTCGAGGAGCCCGGACCGCGTTCACCGAGATGGTAAGCGTTGCCGGCCTTGCCTACGAGAGCGTCAAGACCTGGGTGCTGGTGGACCCGGAGCCCGAGGAGCCGCAGATCTGCGTGCAGCTGTTCGGCACCAAGCCAGAGCAGTTCGCGGGCGCTGTCGAGGCGGTGCAGGACCGCGTGGGCGATAAGCTCACCCTTATCGATATCAACATGGCCTGTCCCGCGCGCAAGGTCATCAAGAAGGGCGAGGGTTCGGCGCTCATGGAGACGCCCGACCGTGCCGAGGATATCGTTCGCACGTGTGTGGATCACGCGCGGGTGCCGGTGACCGTGAAGATCCGCAAGGGTTTTGGCGGAGGGGACTGCACGGCGCCGGATTTCGCCTGCCGCATGGAGCAGGCGGGTGCCGCCGCCATCGCCGTCCACGGGCGCACCGCAAGCCAGCTGTACGCGGGTGCCGCCGATTGGTCGGTGGTCGATGCGGTGGCACGGCGAGTCGAGGTGCCCGTTATCGGCTCGGGCGATGTCCTGAGCGCCCAGCAGGCCGTCGAGCGCTTGCGGACCACGGGAGCCGAGGCCGTCTTCATCGCCCGAGGCATCTACGGCAACCCTTGGATCTTCGGGGATGCCCGCGACCTTGCGTTGCATGGCGTGCCGGTGCCCGAGCGTTCCGATATGGAGCGCCTCGAGGCCCTGCGTGAGCATTTGACCCTTCTGCATCAAACCCAGCCGTTTATGGCGCGTGCGCGCTCGTTCGCCTCGTGGTACCTCAAGGGCATGCCCCATGCCGCCGCCTGGCGCTGCCGCGTGGTCCAGTGCACCTCGTACGAGGAGTTCATGGCGCTCATCGATGAGATGGAAACGCTCGTATGAGCATAGCCGCGCTGTACCTGCATGTCCCGTTCTGCCGTGCCCGTTGCGCCTATTGCGATTTCGAGACTCGTGCGTACCCTGCGTGCGATCTTGAGGGGGCGATCTCTACCTATCTCGACCGCCTGGAGAGACGCATCGAGCACTTTGGGCGCCAAGGTGCCCTCGAGGGCGTCGAGACCGTCTATATCGGCGGGGGGACCCCGTCGCTTTTGGGCGGCCGCCTTGTGGACCTTGCCGCCCGGGTGCTCTCGTATTGCGCTCCCGTGGAATTCACGTGCGAGGCGAATCCCGAGTCTTTCGACGCTGCACTTGCATACGGCCTTGCCGGCGCCGGGGTGACGCGCATCTCCTTGGGCGTCCAGTCGCTCCAGCCGGGAGAGCTGCGTGCTATCGGGCGTATTCACTCGCGTGAGCAGGCGCTTTGCGCGGCCCGTTCGGCGCGTAATGCCGGCCTGGCCGTGTCGTGCGACTTGATGTGCGGCCTCCCCGGCCAGACCGTCGATACGTTTCGTTCCTCTTTGTGGGACTTGTTGGCTGCCGGTCCCGACCATGTGTCGGTCTATCCTTTGCAGCTTGAGGAGGGGACGGCGCTCTATAGGCGTGTCGAGGACGGGAGCGTTGCCGTTCCCGATGAGGACTGCCAGGCCGATTGCATGGAAGCGGCGCGCAGTATCCTCATGTCGCACGGATACGAACCGTATGAGGTTGCGAGCTACGCGCGGCCCGGGCACGCCTGCCGGCACAATATCGCGTACTGGACCGGTAAGAGCTATCTGGGTATCGGTCGCGCGGCAGCCGGTATGCTGGATGCCGGCGAGGCGCGGGATTATCTTTGCATCGATGTTCCGCAGGAGGCGGCCCGCGTGCGCTACGTGCAGGCGGATGATGACGGGGGACTGCGCGATATCGAGTTCATGACGGCGCGCGAGGCCGCGGCCGAGGACCTTATGCTCGCCTTTCGCATGACGTGCGGCGCTTCCGAGGACCTGCTGCGCGCAAGTGTCCCGGCGATCCCCGCGTCACTGCTTGAGGAAGCGTGCCGGCGCGCATGCGATCTTGGGCTGGCGCGATGGCTGCCGGCTGGGGGCCGCCTTGTTCCCACCGAGCTGGGCTGGCTTGAGGGAAATGAGCTGTTCGAGCTGTTCTGGGACCTAGCGTAGTAAGGGGTCCCGTTCCTATATACTTGTGTGTCATCACTGTGCGTACAACGGAGGATCCCCTGTACCTATGGCAACTATGAACGAAAAAGACTACTACGCGATCCTGGGTGTTTCCAAGGATGCGAGTGCCAAAGATATTCAAAAGGCCTTCCAGCAAAAGGCCCGCAAGCTGCATCCCGATATCAACAAGGCGCCGGATGCCGAGGAGAAGTTCAAAGAGGTCTCCGAGGCCTACGCCGTACTTTCCGACGATCAGAAGCGGGCTCGCTACGATGCCATGCGCTCCGGCAACCCCTTTGCCGGCGCCCCCGCATCCGGCGGAGCGGCCGGCTCGTATCCGGGCGGTTTCGGCGGGTTCCCCTTCGGTGGGGGCTTCGGTGGTTTCGGTGGCTTCCCCTTTGGCGGGACCCAGCAGCGCCGGAGCGGCTCGGCATACAACCCCTCGGCGGGGGCCGATGTTGTGGTCGAGGTCAAGCTTTCGCGTGAGCAGGCCAAGGACGGCGCGAAGATCGCGGTGAAATACCCGCGCTACGAGCCGTGCGACAGCTGCCACGGTTCGGGTTCCATCGCCGCCGAGCATTCCCGCACCTGTCCCACGTGCGGGGGCACGGGTTCCATCAGCGTCAACCTCGATATGTTCGGCATGGGGGCGGCGCGCATGGTGTGCCCGGAATGCGGCGGCTCCGGCAAGGTCGTTGCCGACCCGTGCCCGGCGTGCGGCGGCGAGGGCCGTACGCGCGTGCAGGCCGAAGGCGTCGTATCGTTCCCGGCCGGTACGCACGATGGCGATACCGTCCGCGTTAAGGCGAGGGGCAATGCGGGCACCAATGGCGGGGAGGCCGGCGACCTGGTAGGCCGTGCCCGCGTGGAGGCCGAGCGGCTCGAGGGGCGCGCCCGCACGGGCTTCTACCTCGTTGGATTCGTCCTGCCGTTCTTGATCTTCTCCTCCATATCCGGGGTATTCGGCGTATTTCTCATGCTGTGCCTCATCCCGCTCGTTTTGGGTGTCGGCATGGTGGTTACCGATGATGTGCTCCATCGCAGCGGATTGTGGTGGAGGCGCGGGCTCCAGGTGCTGCTCAACGGGGCCGCAAACGGCTTCCTGCTCGCCCTCATGTCGGTATGGTTCACCAGCTGCACCCAATCGCTGTTCCTGGCTCCTTTCGCCATGATGTAGCGGTTCTTATAAAGGGGTTTGACAGCCACATCATTGGGTAGAAGATTTGACGCCGGGCATTCGGCTCGGCGTCGCATTCAGTTACTTGCGCATGGGGAGGAATTTGGTCGTGGCGGACAAAAGGGATTACTACGAGGTGCTTGGTGTCGATCGGGACGCTGATACCGATACGATTAAAAAGGCGTTCAGGAAGAAGGCCATCAAGCTCCACCCCGATCGCAACGACGCCCCCGATGCCAATGAGCAGTTTGCCGAGCTCAATGAGGCCTATTCTGTTCTTTCAGACGATCAAAAGCGCGCCATGTACGATCGTTACGGCACGGTGGACGGTGTGGGCGGCGGCAGCGGCTACGTCGACTTCAGCGACATCTTCGGCGGCATGGGGGTCGACGATATCTTCTCCTCGTTCTTCGGCGGCTCCGGAGGCGGGAACTCCCGGCAAAACCGTGCGCGCAGGCGCGCGGGCCGCGATATGGCCATCAACCTTACCGTCTCGCTCGAGGAGGCCGCGCGCGGCTGTACCAAGACCATCAGTTACGATCGCCTGGCTCCATGCGAGGATTGCGCCGGCCGCGGCCACGCCGAGGGCGTCGAGGAGCATCAATGCTCCCGCTGCCACGGCACCGGTTACGTAACGACCGTCCAGCGCTCGATTTTCGGGCAGATGCAGTCCAGCTCGCCCTGTCCCGACTGCCATGGCGAGGGCGTGGTGCTGGACGACCCGTGCCCCGCTTGCTCCGGCGAGGGCCGCGTCAAGATGCACGAGCGCCTGGATGTCGAGGTTCCGGCCGGCGTCTCCACGGGCCGTCAGCTCCGTCTGTCCTCCTATGGCGAGGCGGGGTATCGCGGTGCCGCCCCGGGCGATCTTATCGTTACCGTTCAGGTGGCCGATGATCATCGCTTCCAGCGCCATGGGGACGATCTGCTGTGCGAGCGCCATATCTCCATGTCGCAGGCGGCTTTGGGCTGCACGTTGACGGTCGAGGGGATCATGGCAAACGAGAAGATCGAGGTTCAGATCCCCGCCGGTACCCAATACGGTTCCACCGTCTCGGTCGACGGTCACGGTATGCCTCGCCTGGGCGGTGGCGGCCAGCGTGGGCGCCTTGTCGTCCGTGTCCTGGTCGATATTCCAACCAAGCTATCCGGTGACGCTCGTGAGCTTTTGGAGCGCTATGCCGATGTCATGGGTGAGGAGTACGGCAAGAAGCGGACGGTCGGCGACCGCATCCGCGATGCCATCGACGATATTCTCGACTAGAAGGAGCCTGGATAAGTGGCAAGCCCCTTTGTTTCCGTTGTCAATCTCGGATGCCGCGTCAACCGCGTGGAGTCCGATCGCATATCGGCTGATTTGGTCCGTCTGGGCTTTGTGCTGGTCGACCAGGAGGATGCCGATCTTGTGGTCATCAACACTTGTGCGGTGACCGGTGAGGCGGAGGCCAAGACGCGCAAGGCGGTGCGCCACGCGCTTGCGCTTCCGCGTGAACCGCGCGTGATCGTCACGGGATGCGTGGTCAACCTTCATCCGGGCGAGCTGACGGACCTGTCGCCCCGCGTCGTCGCGGAGCCGTCGAAGATAGATGTGGCCAACCGCGCCGCCGAGCTCATGGATGTTTCCTCTTATGAGCACGATCGCGGCCTCGATGATCCGCGTGCGCTCGCCGACCTGCTCGGGCGCTCCCGTTTGGGTATCAAGGTCCAGGACGGATGCAACAACCGCTGCACGTACTGCATCGTGTGGAAGGCGCGCGGGCCGGAGCGCTCCGTGCCGGTGGATGCCGTGCTCGATCAGGTGCGCATGGCCCGCGCCGCCGGGATTCCCGAGGTGGTCCTTACCGGTATCAACCTGGGGGCGTACGACGGGGCGGATGCCGAGGATTCCCATGTCGAGATCGACGAGCTCCTGTGTGAGATTTATGACAAGACCGATATCGCGCAGGTTCGCCTGTCTTCGCTCGAGCCCATGGATGTCTCCGGGCGCCTGATCAAGACCATGGCCGATCGCTCCGATCGCGTCGCGCCGTTCCTGCACCTTCCCCTTCAGTCGGGCTGCACCGCCACGCTCGAGCGCATGGGTCGTCCGTATTCTGCCGAAGACTACGCGCACATGGTCGAGATGATACGCTCGGTCCTGCCCGAGGCGGCCATTTCATGCGATGTCATCGTTGGCTTTCCGGGCGAGACGGACGAGGAGTTCGAGCAGTCCCTTGAGTTTTGCCGCAGCATGAGATTTGCCCGCATGCACGTGTTCAGGTACAGCGCCCGTCCCGGCACGCCCGCCGCCGAGGCCCCCAACCAGGTCGATCCTCAGGTCATGGCCGAGCGATCGGCCGCATTGCGTGCCGTCGCCGACGAATGCGCCCGTGCCGATGCCGAGCGCAGGATCGGCACCTGCGAGCGTGCGGTGTTGGAATACGGCAACCGTGGAACGCTGGGCAGCTTCCACCGCGTCATGGTCGATGACCTTGCCGATGGGACCCATGCGCGTATCGTTCCGGTCGAGATCGTTTCCATGGATGCGCACGGTCTTCTGCATGCCCGCCTTTCCCGTCCCGGATCCCGCAGCCGTTAGGGGGTAGCCTTGGATTCCGTTGCCGTCTCCCTCTCGATTCCCGCCGGTGTCGACCGAATGCTCGTTGCCGGCCCTTCCGACAGTCTTTTACGCGCGGCGGAATCCGCCACGAGCGCTGCATTGGTGCTGCGTGGCGATATGCTCAAGATATCGGGAGAACCCGGCGATGTTGAATTGCTGGCCCATGTGTTCTCAGAGGTGTTCGAACGTGCCGGGCGCGGGGAGGCTCTTTGTGGGGAAGATATCGATCGCCTGGTAACTTCAGGCCGGTCGAGCGGCATCGATGGGGGCATCTACCTCGATGACACCATCTTGATGGTCAAAGGCAAGGCCCTTCGTCCCAAAACGGAGGGGCAGAGGAGATACCTGTGCTCGGTGCGCGAGCATACTATGACGTTTTGCTTGGGGCCTGCGGGTACGGGCAAGACCTATCTTGCGATGGCGATGGCGGTCGCCGCGCTCCGCAGCCGCGATGTCGGTCGTATCGTGCTCACCAGACCTGTCGTCGAGGCGGGGGAGAACCTCGGGTTTCTTCCCGGTACTTTAGAGGAAAAGGTCGATCCGTATGTGCGGCCTCTCTATGATGCGCTGTTCGATCTTGAGGATTCAAAACGTGTCCACGAGCTGGTGGACCGCGGTGTCATCGAGATAGCCCCGCTGGCCTACATGCGCGGACGCACGCTTAACGATGCGTTCGTTATCGTGGATGAGGCCCAAAACACCACGCCTGGACAGATGAAGATGCTATTGACGCGCCTTGGATTCAACTCGAAGTTTGTCATAACCGGCGACGCGAGCCAGCGCGATCTTCCCGGGGGACTCAGCGGTCTGGCCGAAGCGGAGCGCGTGCTGAGGGGAATCGACGACATTGCCTTCGTGCACTTGGACCGGACGGATGTTGTGCGCCATAGGCTGGTCGGTCAGATCGTCGAGGCGTATGATGCATATGATGCGAAACGGAAGGAGCGCGGAAATGGCCGTACTCATCAGTAACGATGCCGAGCTCGTCGAGCTTCTTGAGCGAGACGAGGTCGAGGCGATTATCGAGCATGTATTGCAGGCCGAGGGCGTGTCCCGCCCGGTCGAGGTTTCCCTTTCGTATGTGGATGTCGAGGAGATGCAGGGCCTCAACCATGCGTGGCGCGGAATCGATCGTACCACCGATGTGCTCTCGTTCGAGTGCGACGGCGTGGATGACGACTGCACCCCCGAGGGCGAGCCCGTGGAGTTGGGGGATATCATCTTGGCGCCCGAGGTCATTTCCGAGCAGGCGCCGGGTTTTGGCAACACGCCCGCCGACGAGTGCCGGCTCATGCTCGTCCATGGCCTTCTGCACCTGCTTGGTTACGACCATATCGAGGATGATGAAGCTGAGGTCATGGAGGCTCGAGAGGATGCCCTGCTGCGCGAGCTGTCCGCATCGCGTGGTGACGATCCCGCCTCCGTTCACGTGGGACCCATCACGAACCATCAGCACGACTAGGAGCTTGCCATGATTCCCGGTTCCGATAAAGACCACCCCTCCTTTATCCGTTCCTTTGGTTATGCCCTGGAGGGCTTTGCCACCGCCGTTAAAACCGAGCGCAATATCAAAGTGATGCTCGCTTTGGGTGTTGTTGCCGTTGCCGTGGGCTTTCTGCTGCGTCTCGACTGGATTTCTTGGTGTCTGATCGCCGCATGCTGCGGTTTGGTTATCTTTGCCGAACTCTGCAACACGGCTATGGAGGCTATCGTCGACCTGGCTACCCAAGAGCTTCATCCGCTGGCCAAGCGGGCGAAAGACATCGCTGCCGCGAGCGTCTATGTACTTTCGCTCACGGCCGCCGCCATCGGCCTCATCGTATTCGCCCATGCCCTCGGCGTGCTGTAGGTGCGCCCTTTCGAGAGGATTATAGATATGACCGATTCCGTTGACTTCGATCCGTTCGACGATCTGAGTGATAAAGAGCTGGATGCGATGCTCGAGTCCGGCGAGCTCGTGCCTGCGCCTGTGTCTGCAGGATACGGTGTCCCCGAGGGCTTCAAGAGCGGCTTCGTCGCGCTCGTGGGGCGCCCCAACGCAGGCAAGTCCACGCTGCTCAATGCCTGCTATGGCAAAAAGGTCGCCATTACGTCGCCTGTGGCGCAAACGACCCGTCGCCGTCTGCGTGCCGTGGTGAACCGCGAGGACTGCCAGCTAGTTATCGTCGACACCCCGGGTCTGCATAAGCCTAAGGACGGACTTGGTTCAGAGCTCAACAAGAGCGCGCTGACCGAGCTTGGCGATGTGGATGTCATAGCGTTCGTGATAGATGCCTCCGCCCCCATCGGGCGCGGCGATGCATGGGTTGCCGAGCGAGTGGCTGCCGTCAAGGCGCCTAAGGTGCTGGTGCTCACCAAGGCCGACCTCACCACCCCCGAGCAGATGCAAAAGCAGCTGGAGGCCGCGCATGAGCTCGTGAAGTTCGACGACGATATCATCGTCTCCTCGACCGAGGGCTTTAATGTCGAGGGGTTCGTGGATGTTGTGGCCGGTTTCCTCCCCGAGGGCCCTCGCTGGTTCCCCGAGAACATGGGTACCGATGAGACCGACGAGATGATGGTCGCCGAATTTGTGCGCGAGAAAGTTCTGCGCCATACGCGCGAGGAGATCCCGCATTCCGTCGGTGTGATCTGCGATGAGTTCGAGCAGCCCAAGCGCGATCTTTTGCGGCTGCATGCTACCGTGTACGTCGAGCGCGAGGGTCAGAAGGGCATTCTTGTGGGCAAGGGCGGCGAGATGATCAAACGCATCGGCGTCGAGGCCCGTAAGGATCTTGAGACCATGTTCGGCAAGCGTATTTTCCTGGGGCTCGATGTGCGCGTGAAGAAGGGCTGGCGTGACGATGCGCGCGAGATCCAGCGCTTCGGGTACGCTGCCGAGGATGAGTAGCAGGACCTATCGAACGCGCGCGATCGTCCTCGACAAGACCAAGCTCAAGGAAACCGATTTGATCTTGACGCTTTTGGCTGAGAGCGGTCGGCAGATCCGCGCTGTTGCGAAGGGCGCGCGCAAGCCCGGTGGCCGCTTTGCGGCGCGGTGCGAGCTGTGCTGCGAGGTCGACCTCCTGTTGGCATCGGGAAAGTCGCTCGACATCGTTTCCCAAGCCGATCTGCTCGCCGCTCCTTTGGGCGCGCAGCCTGCCTTTGAGCTTCTGAGCGCGGGGAGCACAGTTGTCGAGATCGCTCGCCATTGCTCTTTTGAGGATGCCGAGGATCCGTTCGTGTACGCGATCACCTCGGCGGCGCTTCGATGGCTGTCGCTGTGCGATACGGCGCACCTTGACCTGCTGGTAGCCGCTTATGTTTTCAAGCTTTTGAGCCATGTTGGGTACCGTCCCGATTATTCGGCCTGCGTATCGTGCGGGGATGAGGACGTGTCACGTTTCTCGGCACTTGCCGGGGGCTTGGTGTGTTCCTCTTGCGCATACACGATTCCCGGAGCCGAGGCGGTTGATTCCGTTACGGTTGGTTGGCTTAAGGCGCTCATTTCCCTAACGTTTGACCAGCTTGTCCAAGCCGATATAGACGCCGCGCACGCAACGTTTTTGCTCGCGCTGTCCCATGTGTGGGCCGCAACGCATCTTGATTGCCGCCTGCGGGCGTTCGAGTTCATGCTTGGATGCTAGCAGATGTGGGTTTCGCGCGGAAACGCGCTGCCGTGTGGTACTATACACAAGTCAGTACCTCGTACTTGGATGAGCGCTCCACCGGCGCCGTTCCCAGTTCGGGGCGAATCCAGGCTGTGCTGCAGCCGTTAAGAAAGGTGAAACAATGACTGTTTCTAAGGAGCGCAAGGCTGAGCTTACCCGTGAGTTCGGCAACAACGAGCACGACACCGGTAACTCCAAGGTTCAGGTCGCAATCCTGTCCGAGCGCATCAAGGAGCTGACCGAGCACATGAAGTCCCACCAGAAGGACTTCCACACCCGTCGTGGTCTGCTCATGCTCGTCGGTAAGCGTCGTCGTCTTCTTTCCTACATCAAGAAGAACGACATCAATGAGTACCGTGAGCTCATCGCCAAGCTCGGCATTCGCGACAACATCCAGTAACGGATTTGTGCATGCAGGGGGTGCCGCAAGGCACCCCTTTTTCATGTAGGAGGCGCTTCGCCAACCGGCCGCCTCTACACCGATCGGCGGGAGGGTCCCGCCGACCAAGAGAAGCCCATGTGGAAGGGCCGCATGGGGAAGGAGCAAAATGACTCTTGTAAGCAAAACCTTTGAGCTGTACGGCAAGACCTACACGCTGGAGAGCGGCGAGCTCGCTAAGCAGGCTACCGGCGCCGCCCTCGTCAAGCAGGGCGACACCACCGCTCACGTCACAGTCGTCGTGTCCAAGGAGCGTAAGAACTACGACTTCTTCCCGCTGACCGTCGACTTCATCGAGAAGATGTACGCCGTGGGCCGTATCCCCGGTGGCTACCTCAAGCGCGAGGGTCGTCCGAGCGACAAGGCGACCCTCACCGCCCGTATGATCGACCGCCCGATCCGCCCGTCCTTCCCGGATGGTTTCCGCAACGAGGTCCACGTCGTGGCAACCTCCCTGGTCGCCGATCAGATCAACCCCATCGATGTCATCTGCACCATGGGCGCATCTCTGGCCATGACGCTCGGTGGTGTGCCCTTCGAGGGTCCGCTGGCCTGCGTGCGCATCGGCCGCAACAAGGAGACCGGCGAGTTCATCGTCAACCCCACCTATGAGGAGCGCGAGAACTCCGATCTCGATCTGGAGCTCGCCGGAACGCGCGACTTCATCTCCATGGTCGAGGCCGGCGCCGACGAGATCTCCGAGGAGGACATGCTCGCCGCCATGCAGTTCGGTCAGGAGGCCATCGGTGCCTTCTGCGATGCCCAGCTCGAGTTTGTCGAGGAGTGGGAGCGCGTCAACGGTCCGATCGAGAAGATCGAGTACCCGCTCGATCAGCCCAACGAGGAGGTCCATGACCGCATCTTCGCTCATTATGACGAGATGGCCGCTGCCCTGCACGACGCCGATAAGCTGGCCCGTCAGGATAAGGTAGCCGAGCTCAAGGAGGCCATCAAGGCCGAGTTCACCGATGAGGAGCTTGTTGAGTGGGAGCGTGAGATTCCCGTCAACCTCAAGAAGCTCGAGAAGACCGCCATGCGCCGCATGGTCGTCGAGACGGGCGAACGCGTTGACGGCCGTGCCGCCGATGAGATCCGTCCCATCATGGTCAAGGGCAACTACCTGCCGCTCGTTCACGGTTCCGGCCTGTTCCAGCGCGGTCAGACTCAGGTTCTTTCCGTTCTGTCCCTGGGTATGCTCAACGAGGGCCAGCGCCTCGACACCATCGAGCCGGTCGAGGGCAAGCGCTACATGCACCAGTACAACTTCCCACCCTACTGCACCGGCGAGGTCGGCCGCATGGGTTCGCCCAAGCGTCGCGAGATCGGCCATGGCAACCTGGCTGAGCGCGCCCTGCTGCCGGTTCTGCCGAGCGAGGAGGAGTTCCCCTACGCCATCCGCGTGGTCTCCGAGGTCATGGAGTCCAACGGCTCCTCATCTATGGCTTCCACCTGTGGCTCCTGCCTGGCGCTTATGGATGGCGGCGTGCCGATCAAGCGCCCCGTTTCCGGCATCGCCATGGGTCTCATCCAGGAGGAGGGCAAGACCGTCGTTTTGTCCGACATCCAGGGTCTTGAGGACTTCCTGGGCGACATGGACTTCAAGGTGACCGGCACCGAGCGCGGTATCACTGCACTGCAGATGGACAATAAGGCCACCGGCCTGACGTTCGACATCCTGCGCACCGCTCTTGAGCAGGCCAAGGTCGGTCGTGCGTTCATCCTAGACAAGATGCTCGAGGTCGTTCCCGGTCCGCGTACCGAGACGCGCCCTTCCGCGCCTAAGATCCAGTGCATCACCATCCCGACCGAGAACATCCGCGATGTCATCGGCAAGGGCGGCGAGACCATCCGCGGCATCCAGGACGAGACCGGTGCTTCCATCGATATCCATGAGGACGGCACCGTGTACGTTGGCGGCGTGGGAGAGTCCGTTGCCGCTGCGATCGAGCGCATCGAACTTATCGTCAAGGTTCCCGAGGTGGGCGAGGAGTACACCGGTCGCGTTGTTTCCATCCAGCCGTTCGGCGCATTCGTCAACCTCCTGCCCGGCAAGGATGGCCTGCTGCACATCTCCCGCGTTGCCAAGGGCCGCGTGGAGAAGGTCGAGGACGTTCTTAACGTGGGCGATGAGGTTAAGGTCACGGTTATCGATATCGATGAGCGTGGCAAGATCTCCCTGGATCGCCTGGATAAGCCCGAGGTTCCCGCAGGTACTGAGCGTCCCGAGCGCTCCGAGCGTCGTGAGCGCGGCGATCGCCCGGGCCGTGGCGCCCGTGACAATGGTGCACGCGGCTTCGATCGTCCCACGCGCGAGCGTCGTGAGCGCGGCGATCGCCCGAGCCGTCGTCCCGGCGACAACGGCGGTCGTGCCCCGCGTCGCCATCACGAGGCGGAATAGAATTGATGAAAGCTGCACGGATTTATACCGTGCAGCTTTTTCTTTTGCGGACAGTTGTTCTTGAGATTATCGTGATAGATATATAACGAAGTCTTTTTAATGTTAGAGAGCTGCTCAACTTATTCGGGGAGAGTTATGATTTCGCGTAGAACACTGATTTACAAAACGCACTCAATTCTATCCTTTGCTTGCTTAGTATCGCCTCAATTTGTTTTTGCTTCGGAGGATGGCGAGCGAATTCCTGTCAACCCAAATCCGGGGCACATCGTTAACGGGCCGCTAAAAGCTTCTAAATCTAAGGTTTCCTATAGTAGTATTTAAAAACGTCTTGGCTATGCAAGCGATGCGGTCAGTATTGCTAATGCTATCGCTAAGTGCATCGGCTTTCCAATCCTTGCATCCTTTATGATTGATTTTGTTAACGATATTATTGGCTGGCTTCTTATGAACATAAAAGCCGCCAGCACGAAGAATGGCGTTATCGTTAGTTATAACTACTACGATCGTTATTACTTAAATCCCGCTACAGGCCATAAAGAGTTTTATGAAAGATGTTGGGGCTTCACTTCCATGACGCGATATTAGTGCTTGTCGTAACGAATGAATGCGAGAATAAATGCCGCTATCTAAGCAAATCACGGGTGGGCTCTACGTCTGTGTGCTCATCGTTATGCTGTTCTCGGGTTGGTCAGTCCCCGAGCGCCCGCTTGTGTATGATTTGGTTTTGGTGAGTCTGGCCGATATCCTTGTGGTTGCAAGTGCTCCGCTTTTTTGGAAGGTCGACCTTGAGTTCGCTTCGGTCTTCTTGTGTATTGCTCTAACGGCTTTAATGGCAGACTGTTGGCAAAAGGCGCTTATGTCGGTCCTTGACGGTGCGTTTATGATGCTTGTGCTTGGCACAAAATATCGATGGATCGAGCGTAGCTGTCATCGCAGCAGATATACGTTGCTTCTGCTTGTGAACGCGCTGTACCTTACGTCAATCACGTAGATTTGCAGTTTTGCTGGGTTCCAACCTAGCGGCTCTTTTATGGTCGATCCGTTTGGATGCGCAGTGCCACTTTCTAAACAGATAATAGGTGGACTTTATATATTCACGTTAATTGTGATGGTCGTCTCAGGCTGGACGGTTCCTCAACGCCCGGTTGTACACGATCTGGTACTTGTATTTCTATCTGATGTTCTCCTGATCGTAAGTGCTCCGTTGTTTTGGAAAAACGACTTTAGCTTTGCGGCGGTATTCATGTGTGTTGCATTTGCTATATTGGTGGGAGATTCGTGGCAGGCAACGGGTTTGTTCATCCTCGATGGAGTCCTCTTTCTCATCGAGGCTATTACTGGGCGACCTGGACAAACGAGGTCCGCATGTCTACATGGCAGTCGTTTTGTTGATTGTAAACGCGCTCTATCTCTCATCGCTTGTTTACATACAAGTCCGGCCTCTCGTTTTTGTACGGGAGGCCGGCTGCGTTTTACCGTTGATTTGCATTAGCTTGAGGAATCCAGCCCTAGATGCTCGGCCATATCGTGTATGGCGTGGCGATACCCCTCCAGGCCTTCGCCTGTGATGGTCTCGAAGCAGGCCATGCCGGCGTAGGAAATCTGACGGAACTCCTCGCGTTGCTCCACTGCGGATATATGGACCTCGATGGCGGGGATACCGACTGCCTTGAGCGCATCGAGAATCGCGATGCTCGTATGCGTGTAAGCGGCGGGGTTGATAATGATGCCGCTGAAGATGCCGTAAGACTGTTGGATCATATCGATAAGCTTGCCCTCATGGTTGCTTTGCTCAACAACTACGTTGTCAAAGCCTGCATCGCGCCCGGCTTCATGGCAGATGTCCACAAGCGTGTTGTACGTTTGCGTTCCATAGATGTCGGGCTCGCGTATGCCCAGCATGTTGAGATTGGGCCCGTTCAATACAAGGATATCCACGGTGCTACTCCATATAGCTTGAGTTAATGAGTGCGGTCGACTACAGCATCGCCGGAAGCGCATGGATGATGGCCTCCGCGGTATGCTCGGGGCGATCGAGCACCTCCACGGTATAGTCCGCCCATGTGCGGTAGCGGGGGAGGCGGCGCTCCGCAAGTGCCTCGATTCCATCGCGTGCGGTGATCGGGCGGTCCTTTTTCGACAGCTCATCGATCGGTCTATCAAGCATCACGATGTTGCAGTTCTGATGCAGCAGTTCATAGTTGGCTTCATGCTCAACAACGCCACCGCCGCAGGATACGACCAAACCCGATTGCGCGGCAGTCTTGGCCAGCATGGCGGTCTCCTGCTCACGGAAAGCTTCTTCGCCCTCGCGCTCGATATATTCTGCGCACGTGCATCCCAGTTCATCCTCGAGCGCTCGGTCGATGTCCACGAACTCGCGACTGAGCTTGTTGGCCAGCTGCGCCCCTATACGTGATTTGCCGCAGCCGGGCATACCGATGAGCGCGATGCTCTGCTCGGTTGCCGAGATACGCTGCGTGACATCGATGATGCGGTCCATATCGATGACCTCGCCCGTATAGCGCTCTACAGCCTGGGCCGCTTGGGCCACGAGCATCAAGATTCCGCCTTCGTTGGGCAGTCCCCGGCGCTCGGCTTCCATCATAAGAGCGGTGCGGGCCGGGTTGTATACGATATCGACCAGACCCTCAAGTGCGGGAAACGCGTCGAGCGTGCACGGGGCGGCCGGACAGTTGGGAAACATGCCCACCGGTGTGCAGTTGACGGCAAGGGCGGCATCGGCATGCTTGTCGAGGTTCTCGTACGTGTTATCGCCGGTGCGGTCGATGATCACCACCTGCATGCCCATATCCTGCAGCACCACGACAGCCGTCGATCCGGCTCCGCCGTTGCCGCCGAACACGACGGCTTTTTTACCGGCGAGATCGAGCCCGAGCGACTCGATAAGCACCTTGAAACCGTAATAGTCGGTGTTGTCTCCGCGCAGTCGGCCATCGGCCAGACGGGTGACGGTGTTGATGTTGCCCAGGCGCGCGGCAATGGGGGACAGCTCGTCCACATACTTCACCGCGTCCTTTTTATACGGAATGGTTACGTTGAAGCCCTGCCACTCATCGCTGGAAAACCATGCGGCAAGATCTTCGGGCTCGCGCTCGAACTTACGATAGTCCAGCCCGGCGAGCTCCTTGTAGATGACGGGCGTGTAGCTGTGACCCAGCACGCGTCCCAAAACACCATAGGGCCTGTTGCTCACGTTGATGCGCCTCCTTGCGCTTGTGGGGCGTTTGCCCCGGGTACATGTCTATAGCATCTCGGCGTATGTGCCGAAATAGGTGTAGCTGTTGCAGATGTCGTCGAGTGAGGCGAGCATCGTGGTAAATGCCGGTGTATCGGCCGGGCACTCGAGGTCGAAGTAGAACAGGAACTCGAATTCGCGCCCGGGAATGGGACGGCTCTCGAGCTTGACCAGGTTGATGTCGAGGGCGAAGATGCGCTCGAGTGCGCGGTAGAGCGAACCGGGCTCGTTTTTAAGCTTGAGCATGAGGGACGTTCGGTTGGCGCCCGGGTAGACTATAGGCTCGCGGGCGATGACCACGAACCGCGTATAGTTGCTATCCGAGTCCTGGATGTTCTCGGCCAAAGGCTCAAGACCGTACAGCGCGGCGCAGTCGAGCGATGCGATCGCCGCCAGTCCGGGCTGTTTGTTTTGGGCAACGGCTTTGGCCGCCGATGCGGTGTTGCGCACGGGCGTTGCGGCAAGATAATGCCTATCGATAAATCGGGAGCACTGGTTGATGGCCTGTTCGTGTGAGATGACCTCGCGTATCGAGTCTATCGAGGTCCCGGGGAGCGCCAACAGATTATGGGAGACTTTGAGGCGGACGGATCGCACGATCGAGAAGTTGTGACGAGCCATGAGGTCGTACACGGCATTGACCGAACCGGCGGTGGAGTTCTCGATGGGCAGGACACCATAGGAGCAAAAGCCATCCTCGACAGCGCGGAATACGCCCTCGAATGTGTCGAAGTAGCTGATGGACGGACAGCGGAATAGCTTGCAGGCGGCTTGTTGCGAATAGGCGCCCTCGCTGCCCTGGCATGCCACGCTCGCCGTTGCGGGGAACGGCTCGGTGCTCATGGCCGGGACCTTGCTTTGGGTTTGTTGTCGCTGAACAAGCTGGTGCTGTCGAGCCTTGTTCATGCTCATGAGCAGGGAAAACAAGGCGATTGTTTGATCTTGCAGGTCGCGGGGCGCCTGGGCTGCGACCTCGGCGAGCTTCTCGCGTTCGCGCACGGGGTCGAGGATGGCTTTTCCCAGGGCGATTTTATTTGCGGCGACATCCTGCGCGAGTTCCATACGCTCGGCAAACAGGCTCACAATTTGGGCATCAACCGCGTCGATGCGCTCGCGGGTTTCCTTGAGATCCATGGACGCTCCTTACGCGCGGCGTTCGTCGATGGGGCGGAATGCACCGTCTTCGAGGAGCGCATCGAGCAAAGCAAGTGCACAGGCGGCCTCGGCAACCGGGACCGCGCGTGCCACGATACACGGGTCGTGGCGGCCTTTGACCATCAGATCCGTGTTCGTGCCGTCGGCAAGGTCGATGCTGTCCTGGTGCCGTCCGATCGACGGCGTGGGCTTTATGGCCATGCGCCAGATGATCGGCATGCCGGTGGTGATACCGCCCAGTATCCCGCCGGCGTTGTTTGTCTGCGGCTGCACGTGGCCGCCGTCCATGCGGTAGGCATCGTTATTGGTGCTGCCAAGGCTGCGTGACGCATTGAATCCGGCGCCGAATTCAACTCCCTTAACGGCGGGGATGCCAAAGGCGATGCGTGCGATACGGTTCTCGATGCCGTCGAACATCGGGTCGCCGATGCCCGCCGGCATGCCGTAGGCAGCGCACTCGATGATGCCCCCCACGCTATCGAGGCTGTTCTTCGCCTCGATGATGCGGTCGTGCATGCGGCTTGCCGCAGCGGCGCTCACGCAGGGCAGCGTGTTTGCGGCGATCGCACCGAGTTGGACCCTATTGGGTTTCATAGGGTCAAGCGGTGTGTCTTCGATTGCCTCGGGACCGAGCTGCGCGATGTGGGCGGCGATGCGAATGCCCTGCGCCTCGAGGGCCTGCAGCGCGATACCACCGGCGATGCACAGAGGCGCGGTCAGGCGTCCCGAGAAGTGGCCACCGCCGGCAACGTCCTGATATCCTCGGTACTTCACCTGTGCGGGCCAGTCGGCGTGGCCCGGACGCGGAACGCGGCGCAGCGCATCGTAGTCTTGGCTACGCGTGTTGGTGTTGCGTATCATCGCGGCGATAGGGGCGCCGTTGGTGTAGCCCCCGGTGATTCCCGCGATGAACTCCGGCACATCGGCCTCTTTGCGCGTTGTCGAGGTGTCGGTCCTGCCGGGTGCGCGCCGAGAGAGGAAGCGCTGCAGCTTATCCTGATCAACGGCAATGCCCGCGGGCATGCCGTCGAGCGAGCAGCCGATGGCGGGCGAGTGAGACTGCCCGAAGATGGAGAGATGTAGGACGTTGCCGTAGATGGATGCCATGATGCTCCTATTCGTCCAACAGCTCGACGCAGCCGCCCAACTCGCGGTAGTGCTCGAAGAAATCGGGGTAGGACTTGTTGACTGCCTCAGCGCACTCTATCTCGACCGGTCCGTCGCAGCGCGCGGCCGCCACGGCGGCCATCATGGCGATGCGGTGATCGTTATGGCTATTCACGCGGCCCCCGGCCAGACGGGGCTGGCCTTCTATCACCAGGCCGTCACCCTCGATGCGCACGCGTGCCCCTAAGTTCGACAGCTCGGTTGCCGTGGTGACCAGACGATCGGACTCCTTGATGCGCAGGCGTGCGCATCCCGTGATCCTCGTGGTGCCCTTGGCGCATGCTGCCACGGCGGCTATGACCGGGACGAGGTCGGGGATGTCATGCGCGTCGAGCTCGATGGCGTTCAGGCGTTCCGGGCGAATGGTGGCCGCCCGCGCATTGCGGGTGCCGCGTGCGCCGAACAGCATGAGCACGGCCGAGATGTTGCGATCTCCCTGGCAGGAGGCCGCCTCGACGCCGCGGACGGTGATGGGGTGGGTGCCCAGGGCCGCGGCGCACAGCCAAAAAGCCGCGTTCGACCAGTCGCCCTCGACGTGAAGGGTGCCCGGGGTGCGATACGACTGCGCCGGGACGTGGAATACCGTGAGCGGCAAACCGCCGGGGGTGGCGCTGGTCTCAACGTCTACGTTGATCCCAAACGAATCGAGGACCCCTAGGGTAAGGTCGACATACGGTTTGCTCTCGAGGGTTCCCGTGACCTCGATGTGCGAGGGCTGTCCAAGTACCGGGGCGGCCAGAAGCAATCCCGAGATGTATTGCGAGCTTACGTTGCCGGGAAGGCGGAACGTGCCGGCGCGCATGCGTCCGCTCGTTTTGAGCGGGAATGCGCCAAGCCCTTCAAGGTCGCAGCCCGCTGCGATGAGTTCGTCGGAGAGTGGGGCGAGGGGGCGCTGCCCCAGGCGCTCGCTGCCCGTAAATACGGCATCGGCTCCAAGCGCGCAGGCAACCGGAAGCATGAAGCGCAGCGTGGAGCCCGACTCTCCGCAGTCGAGCGTGTTTCCGGCGAGCGCCTTGAGGATGCCGCGCTCGGTGCTCTTGGGCAGCGGGTGGACCGTGAAACCCTCGGGGTCGCGCTCGATGTTCGTGCCAAGCGATTCGAGGCAGCGTATCGTCGCCTCGATGTCGGCGCAGGTGGTGTTGCATTCAACGCGCGTCACACCGTTGGCCAGCGCGGCCGCGATGATGATGCGATGGGCCATGGATTTCGATGCGATCGCCGGGACCGTTCCGGCAAGCTCATGGGGCTCGATGTGTGCAAGCATGCTGCTCGCTCCTTACTGCATGCGCGGGCCAAGGCCCATCTCGATAATCTGCCTGAAGTCCTCCAACGCGACGGTGTCGATCGAGCAGGCCCCGATGCGATGGGGGATTACCAGGTCGATGGTGTCACCGCTGCATTTTTTGTCGTGCCGGGCGGACTCGAATACGGTTTGGGCATCTACGGGGCAGGCGATGGTGAGGCCGTGTTCGATGACCGCCCTCGCGATGCGTTCCTGTACGGATGCGTCGCAGGCCCCGAGCTTGTGTGCGGCGCGTGCGATCGCGACCATGCCCAGGCCAACGCAGGCGCCATGCCCTAAGGCGTAGTCCGTGCTCGATTCGATGGCGTGTCCGATGCTGTGACCGAAGTTGAGCAATTTGCGGATGCCGCCCTCGCGCTCGTCGGCGACGACTACCGCCCGTTTGATATCGATGTTGCGGGCGATGAGTTCTGCCACGCGTGCGACATCATCGAGCAGGAGCTGATAGGTAAGAGGTGTTTGCTCAAGCTCGGCAAACAGGGACTCATCTGCGATCGCGGCATGTTTGATGACCTCGCCGCAGCCGTCGGCGAATTGCTCGGGCGTGAGGGTCGCCAGGCAGCCGACATCGGCGATCACGGCGCGCGGTTGCCAGAAGGCGCCCGCCAGGTTCTTGCCGCAGGCCAGGTCGACGCCGGTCTTTCCGCCCACGGAGGAATCGACCATGGCGAGCAGCGTGGTGGGGACCTGCACGAAGGGGCAGCCCCGCATGTAGGTCGCCGCTGCGAAACCTGCTATATCGCCGGTCACGCCGCCTCCCAGCGCAACAACTAGATCGCTGCGGGTCATGTGGTGGGCGGCCATCGCCTCGAGTATCGCCTCGACCGTATCCAGGCGCTTGTGCTTCTCGCCGGCGGTGAACGTGAATACCTTCACATCGTATCCGGCTTGTTCGAGGCTTTCTTTTACGGGCACCGAATAGAGCGGCCCCACGTTGGAGTCTGTGACCACGATGGCCTTGGAGCCGCCCGCCGCCTCGCGGGAGATGGCTCCGGTCTGTTCGAGCAAGAAGGTCCCGATATGCACGCGGTAGGGCTGCGGCGTGTCGATGTCGATGCTGTACATGGTGCTCCCTTCCGATACGTTAGAATCTGCGCCGGCTACCTGCCTTGGTCATCATCCAGCTCGCGTTTGATGCGGTCCCCCTCGGCAAGCAGCTGCTCCAACGCCGTTCTGTCGCCGTCGGCCAGGGCGTTGCGGTACGCGGAGAGGCTCGCGATGATGGTGTCGAGCTCTTCGACCAGGTAATCCCCGTTTTCCATCATGAGTTCCGACCACATGGGCGCGTTGAGGTGCGCCACGCGCGTGAGATCCCGGTAGCTCCCGGCCGAAAAACCGGTATGGACCTGCGCCGTGGGGCTTTTGACGAACGCGTTGGACACCACGTGCGGCAGCTGGCTCGTGAAGGCTGTGATGCGGTCGTGCCGATCGGCCGTGGTCACGCTGAAGCGCGAGAAGCCGAGCGGCCTAAGCAGCTCGTTGATGCGATCGAGGAGCTCGAGGCGCGCGGCGTCGGGAAGCGTCGGCGGTACGAGCACCATAGGGGCCCCGTTAAAGAGGTCCGCCCGGGCGTATGCATAGCCGGAGTTTTCGGTTCCCGCCATGGGGTGCGCGCCGCAGAAGACGAATCCATGCCGGTTGGCGAGCTCGAAGGCCCGCTCGCAGACCCCCCGCTTGATGCCCGCCGTATCGATTACTATGGCGTCGCCGATGCCGTTTACGTTGCGCTCGAGCCACGCCAGCGACCCGGCGGGATAGGCCGCGAGCACTATGATGTTGCACTCCGAGAGGTTTCCATACACAAGGGGGGCGGCCACGGTGTCTACCATGGCCGCATCCATGACGGCTTCGTTTGTATCACAGGCGAGCACCCTCCAGCCCGCTTTGGCGTATGCGCGCGCAAAGCTGCCTCCAATGAGGCCGAGGCCGACGATGCCCACGGTGTGGACGGCGTTGGACATGGGGCTTCGCCTATTGTTCGGTGATGACGGCGCGGATCGCGTCGATGCGCTCCATGGTGCGGTCGAACATGTCGGGCGTGAGCGCCTGGGCGCCGTCGGACCATGCGTGGCTTGGGTCGTCGTGCACCTCGATCTCGAGGGCGTCGGCGCCGGCGGCGCATGCCGCAAGCGCCATGGGCTCGACGTAGCGCGTGTAGCCGGTGGCATGGCTTGGGTCCGCCACTACGGGCAGGTGCGACAGGTCGTGCAGCACGGGGATGGCGTTGAGGTCGAAGGTGTTGCGGGTGCGGGTCTCGAAGGTGCGGATGCCGCGCTCGCACAGCATGACGTTTTCGTTGCCCTCGCTCATGATGTACTCGGCGGCCATGAGCAGCTCATCGATGGTGCCGGCGATACCGCGTTTGAGCAGTACGGGCGTCTTGGTCTTGCCGACTTCCTTGAGCAAGTTGAAGTTCTGCGCGTTGCGGGCGCCGATCTGCATGACATCGATGCCCTTGTCAACGAACAGCTGGACGTCGCGCGGGTCCATGACCTCGGTCACGATGGGCATGTCGAGCTCGGCCTTGGCCTCGCACAGCAGGTCCAGGCCGAGCTCGCCCATGCCCTGGTAGGCGTACGGGGAGGTGCGGGGCTTGTAGGCGCCTCCGCGCAGCATAGTGGCGCCGGCCTGCTTGCAGCGGCGCGCGATGCGGATGAGGTTGTCCCCCTCGACCGAGCAGGGGCCCGCGATGACCTGGAAGTGCCCGCCGCCGATCTTAAGGCCGTTGCCGAACTCGACCACGGTGTCCTCGGGGTGAAACTTGCGGTTGGCCTTCTTGAAGGGCTCGGACACGCGCTGAACACGGCTCACCACGTCCATGGATTCCAGCAGGAACGGGTCAATCTTGGAGGTATCGCCCACAAGGCCGATGATGGTCTCGTTCTCACCGCGGCTCACATGGGCCTGGAGGCCCTTTTTCTCGATCCACGAAACAATATGGTCTACCGCCTGGTCGGAGGCGTTTTTGCGCAAGATGGCAATCATGGAAGACTCTCCTTGTACATCGTTGAGCAGTACGTTTTCGATGATTTCCAGTGTACCCCATGGGTTAGATGCCGGGGGACGGCGGTGACGGATTGTGACGGTGTTGCAACAAAGTTCGAATCTTCCCGCAGACTTTGGGTATAATGCTACTCGTGTCACGCCCTGTTAGCTCAGTGGATTAGAGCGTCTGCCTCCGGAGCAGAAGGCCGTAGGTTCGAACCCTATACAGGGCACCAGGATAGTTTCGGGTCGCGAGCGCGTATGTGTTCGCGACCTTTTCTCTATCGGTTCATCATCGAGGAGCTATATGTCCGAGCACTCAGATTCCCGCACCGCCACCGCGCCCACCAGTCCTTTTGCCGAGACGGGCCTGACGTCTGCCGAGGTTGAGAGCAGGATCGCCGAGGGCAAGGTCAACGCGAACACCGACCTTAAGACCAAATCGGTTAAAGAGCTTGTCGTGGAGAACGTGTGCACGCTGTTCAATCTCATCAACATCATCCTTGCCGTCTTGGTCATCGTCACCGGCGCCTGGAAGAACCTCACCTTTCTGGGTATCGTCTTTGCCAACACCGCCATCGGTGTGATCCAGTCGCTGCGTTCCAAACGCATGGTCGATAAGCTTACGCTGTTGGCTTCAAAGCGCGCCGTGGCGATTCGCGACGGCCTGGAGGTTGAGCTCGAGCTCGACCAGATCGTTCTCGATGACCTTATTCGTCTGGGACGCGGCGATCAGATTCCCGCGGATGCGGTGGTTGTTTCAGGTGAGGCCCATGTGAACGAGAGCCTCTTGACGGGGGAGAGCGATTCCATCCACAAGCGTCCCGGCGATGAGCTCATGAGTGGAAGCTTCATCGATGCCGGTCAGATTCTGGCGCGGGTCATCCATGTCGGTGCGGACAACTATGTGGCGCGCATAAACAACGAGGCGAAATACGTCAAAAAGGTCAATTCCGAGATCATGAACGCGCTGAATGCGATCGTTCGTTTCGCGAGCGTGGTCATGCTGCCCCTCGGTATCGCATTGTTCGTCGCGAGCATACACGGCGCCCATGTTGCCTACGATGGGGCCGCTTCAGGCATCATCGAGTGGGTCGCGAGCGCGCCGGATGCCTGGCAGCAGATATCCAATTCCGTTCTCACGACCGTCGGTGCGCTGTTGGGGATGATCCCGCAGGGGCTTGTACTGCTCACCTCGTCGGTTCTGGCGATTGCCACCATCCGTCTTGCGCGCCGCCGCGTCCTCGCCCAGCAGCTCTACTGTATCGAGACGCTCGCTCGCGTGGACGTCCTCTGTCTCGATAAGACGGGCACGATCACGTCCGGCCATATGCAGGTCGCCGCGGTCTATGCGGCGCGCGATGGCCACGCGCTCCCTGTGGGCCAACTGAGGGCGGAGGAGGCGATCGACGTGGATTTCGTCCTTGCCAATATCGCCCGGGCGACCTCGTCTGACGCCAACGAGACGTGCACGGCTGTCATGAACTACTACGCCGATTCGGCTGTCCCCACCTCCATCCCCCATATGGTGGTGCCGTTTAACTCCGCAAAAAAATGGAGCGGGGCATCATTTGAGGAAGGCGCCTTCGTGATGGGCGCGGCTCAGTTCGTGCTCGATCGAGAATGCTTTTCGGATTATCAGGATACGGTCAACGAGCTTGCCAAGACGTGCCGCGTACTCGTTTTGGCACGGGTCGACGGGTTCGACGACGAGGGGGATTTCATCGGTACGGCCCGGCCGGTCGGATTCGTCGCCATCCGCGATGAGATCAGGCCGTCCGCAGCGGAGACCATCAAGTATTTTTGCGAACAGGGCGTAACCCTTAATGTCATATCGGGCGATGATCCAAGGACGGTATCCGGAATCGCAAAGACCGTCGGGATACCGGGGGCCGGCGCCTATGTCGATGCCACGACGTTGGACACCCCCGCCAAGCTCGATGCCGCGGCGGATAGATATCACGTGTTCGGGCGTGTTACGCCCCAGCAGAAGCGCGACCTGGTCATCGCGCTTAAGAAACGCGGCCATACCGTCGCCATGACCGGTGACGGCGTCAACGACGTCCTCGCTCTCAAGGAGGCCGACTGCTCGGTCGCCATGGCAGCGGGGTCGGACGCGGCCCGCAACGTGGCGGAGCTTGTGCTGATCGATAACGATTTCGCCTCCATGCCGGCGGTGGTCGCCGAGGGACGTCGCTCCATCAACAACCTGCAGCGTTCAGCGGCCCTGTTCTTGACGAAAACGCTCTTCTCCATGGGGATGGCGGCCATATGCATCTTCTTGCCGCCGTATCCGTTCCAGCCCATCACCATGACCTTGATCAATTTCTTCTGCATCGGATTTCCGAGCTTTGTCTTGGCGCTCGAATCCAACCGGGCGCGTATAGAGGGCAGCTTCCTCGCCAATGTGCTCAAGCGCGCGCTTCCCGCTGCGGCCGGTGTGCTCGTGTCCTCTCTGCTGTGCATGCTTGCCGCTCATCTCATCGGGCTTTCCGAGGGTGCGCTTTCGACCATGTGCCTGGTGAGCACCTGCGCCATCGGATGCTCGCTTATCTGGCGTATCTCCTGGCCGTTTACCCCTTTGAGGCTTGCGGTCTTCATTTTCGTCACCGTCGGTATCGTTGTCGGGGTGGTCGGTTTTCCGGAGTTCTTCTCGGTAGGCCGACTGTCTATCGCCTCGCTTATTATTTTGGTGGTCTTTGCCCTTCTGGGCTGTTTGGTCTTTTCGCGTTTGGCAGACTTTATGGATGCCTCCCCCGAGCGTACCACGCGATTGGCCAGCGGTTTCGGCCGCGGTATCCGCGTGAGTGGAAAGGGGAGGAAACGACGCGTCAGCTCAACGGGTTCTTCTGCCCGCAGGGGGATACAAAAGCTCGCCTCCGACCGTAAGAAGCGCCTCGATCGTCGCCGCGAATCGGTTCGCGCTGCGGGCGATCCCGTGAAATCTAAACGTCGCGGTTATCAAGTCGAGCGTTCCGGTTCCGGTATTCGCGTGAAGATGCCGCTTGTCCGTAAAAGGAAGAGGGATACGAAGTGACCCGTTCTACCAATGGCAACGAGTTGCATGATGAATTTATTTTCTGCGAGGGTTGCGGCGCGAGATTGGACTCGAGCGATCGCGTATGTCCCAAGTGCGGTCGCCCCGCGCCCGGAATCCTTTCGACCAGCTCCTCCTCGAGCGACCTTGCGGCAGGACGCACCGCAAGCTTTCCGCGCCTGACTGACAAGGATATCGCCGAGGCGCCCTCGCCCTCTGCGCCGGAGCTCATCTCCCGATCCCTCGACCCCATGTCTACGGGCGTCCTCTCTTTCGATGAGTTGAGCGCCGCAGGAATCGAGCAGCCATCTCAGGCGGAGGAGAAGACGGCCGCCGAGCGCAAGCGCGAAAAGCAGCTGCACCATGATGCCGCTCGCGGTAAATCTTCCCGCAACGGGCTGCCGATTGACGACTATAGCCGCCCAAGGCGATTTCGATGGGTGGCTCCCGTCGCCGTGCTGCTGCTTGCCTTGGGAGCCGTTTGGTTTGTGACCAAAGATCCGCTCGGCGTCATGCCTGGATTCTATGACTCTTTCAGCGACGCTGCCGGCAAGATGTTCCCAAGCAGGCAGTTGCCCGAGAGCGGGCAGGGCGCGGCCGCCGCGTCCGATTCCCAGCCAGCCGATCCCGCGCCCTCCGGGCAAGATGTATTCTCTCGTCTTGAAGCTATATATCAGCGCATCGTCGAGCAGCACGAAGCGCTGGATGGAATTATCGCGGACTACAATACCGGATTCGAGTCCCCGAGTCTCGATACGCGGCAGCGCTGCTCGCGTTCCGCGTATGACGCGCGCGATGCCCTCGACTCCTGCCTGGAGGAACTCGACGGCCTTCAGCTCTCCAAGGATTCCGAGTACGCTCAGGATGCCGAGAATCTCAAGACCCTGGCTGGGCTCGTGCGCACGCGCATCGATATGTACTGCGCTTCTTGGGACATATCGCTGTCGTATAGCGGCTCGGACCGCCCTGTGAACCATGAGCGGGAGATACTTACCCCCCTGCGCGATCGCAAGGAGCAGGATGCCCAGGCCGCAAGCGATTACTATAAGTACGTGGAGGCTTGGAAGCCGGTCGAGAAGTAGATTGGTCTCCGCTGCGCTTAATTGCTAGAATTGAATGAAAATGCACCGACACGGGGAGGTTGGCCATGTTCAACACCGAACTTCACACACCTGAGTACAACGTCAAGGGCGACGAGGTGGCGGTGATCGATACTTCGAAGGGTACGATCCGCGTCAAGCTCGATGGCGATGGCGCTCCCATCCACGTTGGGAACTTCTGCGAGCTCGCCACGATGGGCTTTTACGATGGGCTTAAGTTCCATCGCTATGTCCCCGGCTTTGTCATTCAGGGCGGATGCCCCAACACGCGCGATATGGCCCCTGAGCAGGTAGCGTCCGGTCAGCCCGGCCCCGATGGCATGCCTGGCACGGGCGGCCCCGGCTGGTATATCCGCGAGGAGTTTTCAACCAACCCGCGCAACAGCCACATCGACGGCGCTCTTGCCATGGCGCGCGCCATGGATCCCGATTCGGCCGGTTCCCAGTTCTATTTCTGCCTTGGCCCGCAGCACAATCTCGATTCCGGCTACACCGTGTTCGGCACGACCCTCGAGGGGCTTGATGTCATCTCAGCCCTGCGTGCCGGCGATGAGATCAAGCATGTGGAGATCGTTCACGAGGCGTAGGTTCGCGCTGATCGGTCGTTACGTATAGAGGAGCTCATGTGAACAATCAGATTTTGGAACAGGCGCGCGGTGCGTATCGTGCGGGTGATTTTGTAACGGCAGCCCAGCTGTTCTCTGCCGCAAAGGAGTCAGACAAGCCTTGCGGAGAGGTTGACCATCTTCGCGGAAATGCGCTGATGCGCATCGGTCGCTATCCCGACGCCGCCGAGGCGTATTCCTCCGCTCTCGCCGATACCTCCTACGGCAAACAGGGGGCCCTGTTTACCAACCGCGGCAAGGCGTTGGCCGCTTCCGGTGATCTCGAGGGTGCAGCCGAGTCCTTTACCCATGCAACACAGGATGCAAGTTACGCCACGCCTTATAAAGCGTATCTCGGGCTCGGTAGCGCCCTTCAAAAGCTCGGGCGCACGACCGAGGCCGGCGTGGCATATCGTCAGGCCGCCATCGACGGGGCAAACCCCGCTCCCGCCGGAGCGCTTGCGAGCCTGGGCGATTGCTTCATCGCGCTCAACCGTCCCGAGGATGCCGTCGAGGCGTATCGGACCGCACTAGATTTTGCGGGTCCGCGCGATGACGCCCGCGCCATCAACGCCGGTCTTGGGTTCGCCTATGCGGCTACCAATCGCTTCTCGGACGCCATCGATGCTTTTACCGCGGCGACGGCCGACGGCATCTTTCGTCTTTCGCCCGAGCAGCAAAGTGAGTTCGACCGTGCGCGTGACGCACTTTCCGCACAGCCCCAGAGTATATCTGCGGGCAGCACGTACGCCGATGGGGTCGACCCGCTCGATCCCATGGGAAAGTCCGGCAACTTCATGCCCGATCCTTCCGATACGGGTTTCTTCACGCTGACCGAGTCGGAGATGGTCCAGCAGGACCGTCAGGAGATGAAGGTACGCCGCAAGCGTCGACACACGGGGCTCAAGGTGTTCCTGGTCATCCTTATCGTCCTCCTTGTTCTTGCGGGCGGTCTGGCGTTTGCTTTCTCGCGCGGCCTCGGGTTCCCCACGCAGCAGGCAGTTCTCACCGACCTGTTCCAGGCTGCTTCCGATGGCTCGGATGCCAGCGCCTACCTTTCCGACCAACTGGATGAGGGCTCTCGTTCCATCATCGTTTCATCGATCCCGCAGGACGCTACGCCCCAGATCGAGGGCATGGACACGACCATGACCACCGCTACCGCTTCGGTCAAGGTCAAGCTCTCCAAGGGTGGGGAGATGGACTACAAGGTCGAGTTTGCGCGGCAGGGTCTCGGTTGGGTCGTTTGCAACGTTACGCCCCAGTTCGATAACGAGGTTGCCGACAATGTGGATGCAGACACCCAGGAAGACCGGGTTGACGAGCAGCAGTCGGCTGAGGGTTCTTCCGATGCCTCCGACGCCGCCGCTCAGGCGGCCGATGCGGAATAGGCATCGTGTTGTTGCCGTGCGTTCTTTCGACCCCGCGTCCCCAAACCGCACGTAACGGTACACTCGTAGTACAGATGTGCGCATGAGCTATTCGTAGGAGCCATTTTGTTTTCATTGATGGATATGTTTTTCGGGCAGTATGACGGTGATCTTGCCATTGACCTCGGCACCGCCAATACGCTCGTCTCTGTGCGTGGCAAGGGGATCGTCATCCGCGAGCCCTCCGTTGTCGCGATCGATAAAAACGATGAACGCATTTTGGCTGTCGGTATCGAGGCCAAGCGCATGCTGGGCCGTACCCCGGGCAATATCGTTGCGGTCCGCCCGCTCAAGGACGGCGTTATCGCCGATTTCGATGTGACCGAGGCCATGCTTCGCTATTTTATCGACAAGGCGAGCGGCAAGCGTTATCCGTGGACGCCTCGCCCCCGTGTCGTTGTCTGCGTCCCCTCTGGAGTCACCAGCGTGGAAAAGCGCGCCGTATTCGAAGCGACGATTCAGGCGGGCGCCCGTCAGGCGTATCTGATCGAGGAGCCCATGGCTGCAGCTATCGGTGCAGATCTTCCTGTTGAGGAGCCCACGGGGTCCATGGTCGTCGATATCGGCGGTGGCACCACGGAAGTCGCCGTCATCGCCATGGGCGGCATCGTTGTCTCCCAATCCATTCGTATCGCGGGCGATGAGTTCGATCAGGCTATCCTCTCTCATGTGCGCGATGCGTACAATCTCGCGATCGGCGAACGTACCGCGGAGGACATCAAGATCAAGGTCGGTTCGGCCGTTCCTCTCAAGGATGAGCTTGATGTCGAGGTCAACGGACGCGATGTCATAACGGGTCTTCCCAAGACCGTGCGCATCGAGAGCGAAGAGATTCGACGGGCTCTCAACAAGCCGCTCGATGAGATGACCAAGGCCGTTAAGGATGCGCTCGATGCCACACCGCCCGATCTGGCTTCGGATCTCATGTACTACGGTATTTTGCTTACCGGCGGCGGAGCGATGTTGCGCGGTCTCGATGTCCGTTTGCGCGACGAGACCGGCGTTTCGGTCAATGTGAGCCCGACCGCTCTCGATAACGTCGTTAACGGGTGCGCTCGCGTGCTCGAGGCGAATGCGTTCGATGGTGGCTTTGTCCAGAGCAACGCGTAAGGGGCTGTTCTTTGGCAGGACGTCAAAAGTTTTCTTCAAGTTTATCGTCTTCAAAACAATCAACGGGTGGTCGCCCGTTGATTGTTTTATGCATCGTATCGCTGCTTCTCCTTACGTTTTACCTGCGTGAGGGGGATAGCGGTCCTATACATGCGGTGCGCGGGGCCGTGATGACGGTCACGTCGCCGGTTCGCGCGGTCGGTGCCGCCGTGGCGGCCCCCTTCAATGCACTCGGTCATGCCTCCGATGACGCCACGGCGTCCAAGGAGACGCTTACCGAGCTCAAGCGGCAGAACGAGCGCCTTACGGCGCAGGTTGCGGAGCTCTCCGAAGCCCAGAAGACCGCGGAGCGCCTGGAGGCCCTCGTGGGGCTCAAGTCCTCGTATAACTTGACTTCGGTCGCCGCCCGTATTATCGGCTCCACTGGTGACGCCTGGTCCAACACCGTTGTTTTGGATAAGGGCAAGCGGGATGGCTTCGCCGTGGGGATGCCGGTGTGCAGCGCCGGAGGCGTTATCGGTCAGATTACCGAAGTGTCTTCTCATACGGCTACGGTGAGGCTGCTATCAGATGAGCATTCCGGCATCTCGGCAATGATCCAGAGCACGCGTGCGCAGGGCATGCTGCAGGGACAACCCGATGGTACGCTACGGTTGAGTTACGTTGCGTCCGATGCGGATGTCAAGGCCGGTGATATCGTCATCACGTCGGGTATAGGCGGCCTTTTCCCCAAGGGATTGCCACTTGGAACCGTGACGTCGGTCGACCGTCCCTCAAACGCGGTCTACTACACCATAGTTGTCCGTCCGGTTTCCACTGCCGAGAACAACGAGGAGGTTCTCGTAATCACCTCCTTAGGTGACGACCAGGTTGCCTCCGATGAAGAGGTCGGCCAGGCGAATGCCGCGCCTCAGGGCGGGGCGCCAAAAGATAAGGACGCGGACGCTCAAGATGATGCGGACGTAGCGGATCAATCGGAATAGAGGTGAGCGGTATGGAATTCAAATCTTCCGGACAGACGCATGCACGCAAGCTTTCGGCACCCCTGATCGTCATCGCCATCCTTTTGCAGCTCGCCGTCGCTCCGTTCATTTCTGTTTTCGGGGCTCGCTTCAACTTCATGGTCGTTATCGTCATCGTGGGTTCCATGGGGCTCGATCCGCGCTCGGCTGTGTTCTTCGGATTCCTTACGGGGCTTTTCTATGATCTGACGGCTCCGGTTCCCGTAGGCCTCATGGCTTTGCTGCTCGCCGTATGCGCCTATCTTGTCGCATCGGGCTCGCGCGGTATCGCGGCTGGATTCAACGCGGATTCTGTCCGCATGGCCTTCGTTTCCGTTTTCGTCGTCGTCCTTCTGTACGCTCTTGTCATGTTCTTCATGGGTATCGAGGGCAGTTTCTTTAAATCGTTTTTCGTAGTCGGCCTGCTCAGCTCTTTGCTTGATTGCGTTGCGTGCATCCCATTTCTTATGTTATCTGGCCGCACCGACCAGGCCCGAGGCTTCAGCGCCTCTCCGTACTCCAAGACGCTGCGTTTCAAGCGGCGCCGATAGGAGCGCGCCATGAACGCTCAGATCATCGTTATCGTAGCCGGCCTCATTCTGCTGGCCGCGATCATCGGTTCAATCTTTTTCCTGCGAGGTCACGACAGCCGGTTTACCTTCGATACGCAAAATGGCACGAAGCCCCGTGCCTCCGAGGGAGAGGGCAACACCTCGAGTGTCGCGTCCAATGGCCGGTTCAAGATGCTCGCTGCTTCCGTCGGGGCGGTATTCGCCGCCATCATCGCCAAGTTGTGGGCCATGCAGATGGTCTCTTCCGACCATTATGAAAAACTTGCGGAGCAAAACCAAACGCGTACGGTCACCACTCCCGCGCCGCGCGGTCGTATCCTCGACCGCAACGGCGTTGCCTTGGTGGATAATCGGGCCTCTTTGGCGGTTGTTGCCTATCGCGATGTCGCGAAAGATCCGATTACCGTTCGACATCTATCTAATGTCCTGGGTATGCCCTATATGGCGGTGCTTCGAAAGATCCAAGACAACACCGAGGGTGCTCAGAGCCCGCACACGATAGCCACGGATGTTCGACGTTCGACCGTTGCGTATATCCAGGAGCATGCTTCCGCTTTCCCCGGAGTATCGATCGCCGAACGCACCGAACGAGACTACCCGTACGGCACCCTCGCGTGCCACGTGCTGGGATATACGGGCACCATCACGCGCGAGCAGCTCGAGCGCCAGGACAAACTCAGTGAAGAGGAGAAGCAGGGAAATATCCTGTACCAGTCCGGCGATATCGTTGGCCAGGCGGGTGTCGAGTATCAATACGAGCGCCTGTTGCAGGGTATCCGCGGAGAACAGACGGTCAAGGTCGATGCGTCCGGAAACGTGGTCGGCCAGGCGGGTGCCGTTCCCGCCAAGCCCGGTAGCGATATCAAGCTCACGCTCGATGTCAAAATTCAACAGGCATGCGAAGACGGCCTCAAGATCGGCCTCGAGGCTGCAAAGCGGACCGTCGGCGAGACGACATGCGGGGCTTGCATATGTCTCGACTGCACGAACGGTGAGATACTCGGCCTCGCAAGCGCTCCGACCTTCGACCCGTCGGTGTTCATTGGCGGGGTGTCGTCGGACGTCTGGGCCGAGCTCAATAAGGACGGTGGCGACAGGCCGCTGGTCAACCGCGTGGTGAGCGGTCAATATATGTCCGCATCAACCATCAAACCGTTTAGCGCATTTGCGGGTATGGAATATGGTGTCTATACGGCCAGCGATACGAGCAACTGCACGGGCTGGTGGACCGGACTTGGCGAGGCCAACGGCAAGCACTGCTGGCTCCACTCGGGCCACGGCGTCCGTAATCTCGAGACGGGCATTCGAGATTCATGCGACGTCGTATTCTACGACTTGGGCAAAAACTTCTTTTTCGATAAGGAGAATCCCGAGGGCCTGCAGGAGATGTTCCGTCGCTGGGGTTTCGGCAAGCGAACCGGGATCGACCTTCCCGCCGAGGCCGAGGGGCGCGTTCCCGATGCCGCTTGGAAGGAGAGCTTTTTCAAGGATTGGTCTGCTGGCGAGCGGGCCTGGAATGCCGGCGATATGACCAATATCGCAATCGGTCAAGGCGACATCCTGGTCACGCCGCTGCAGATAGCGACGGCGTATGCGGGTATCGCTCGTAACGGCGAGGAGTTTGAGCCTCATGTCCTACTCTCCGCGGTTTCTCGAGACGGCGAGGGGGATGCTTATACGGTTCAACCGCGTGACCGCATGAAGGTCGAGATCAAATCGTCCGGCTCCTACGACGTGGTCCATCGCGGCCTGCTTGCGATGATTTACGATGAGGCGCCGAGCACGGCCGCTCACTTCACCAATCTTCCCGTCAAGGTGGCCGGTAAGTCCGGTACGGGCGAGAAGGCGGGCGAGGAGAACTACGGCTGGTTCGTGACATATGCTCCCTACGATGACCCCAAATACGTCGTGGCGTGCCTTATCGAGCGCGGCGGATTCGGTTCCACCTGCGCGATGCCGGCCGTTCGTCATGTGCTCGGTGTTCTGTACGATGCTCCCGATGCCACCGTTTACGGCGTCGGCGACCATATGAGGTAGGTGATATGTGTGGCTTCGGATAGTCTCAAGCGCGTCAACAAGCAGATGGATTCCCATCGTGGCGGTTTCCGGCAGAAAGTGAACCTTCCCGTTCTGGTCGCCTGGATCTTGCTTATGGCCTACGGCGCATTTGTGATCTGGACCGCCTCTCTTACCAATGCGAACGCCTCGTTCTCACGTCAGCTGCTGGGCATGGGTATCGGGGTATTCTTTGCGTTCCTCTGCTGGCGCACGGACTTCAGCGGCCTTGCCAATGTGTCGACCGTTCTGTTGGTCGTGGACGTTATCGTGATGTTCACGCCAAAGATCCCCGGTCTGTCCTATACGGGCGGACTTGGCATGACGGGCTGGATCAAGATCCCCGGTATCGGTCTTACGTTCCAGCCGGTTGAGCTTGCCAAGATCATAACGATTTTCTACATCGCCTCGCTTGGCGCTCAATACAACGGGCGCATCGACTCCGTGAAGGACTATGCGAAGCTCTGCGGCATGCTCATGGTGCCTTTCGGAGCCGCGGTCATCGCGGGCGACCTGGGCAGCGGTTTGGTGATCTTCACCGCCGGGGCGGTCATCATCATGATGAGCGGGCCTAGAAAGGAATGGGTGCTGTGCACCGCGGCCATTCTTGTCGGTGCGGTGTCAATTTTGCTCGCGGCCGATTCGGCCCTCGATAGCCTGCTCGGCCATGATGTTCTTCTCAAGCAGTATCAGATGAACCGCCTTTTGGTGTTCATCGATCCCGAGAGCGATACGTCCCAGGCCGGTTACAACCTCATGCAATCATTAATCGCGGTGGGGTCGGGCGGGTTCTTCGGTAAGGGGATCAGTCATGCCTCCCAAGCGGGTGCCGGATTTCTTCCCGAGGCGCACACGGATTTCGTCTTCGCCCTCCTCTCCGAGGAGTTCGGTTTTGTCGGTGCCGTCGTTCTCCTGGGATTGTTTGCCATCCTGATTTTTTCCACTATTCGCGTCGCCCATAGGTGCGATTCGCTGTTCTTGAAGCTTGCCGCGGTGGGCATAGTCGGCATGTGGACCTTCCAGGTGCTCGAGGAGGTCGGCATGTGCATCGGGCTCATGCCCATTACCGGCATCCCGTTGCCGTTCATCAGTTTCGGTTCGAGTTCCATGCTCATGCAATGTGCCGCGGTGGGTATCGTCCAGTCCATCTGGCGCTTTCATGGCAGGTCGGCATAGAGGTTAGGAGATTATATGGGAATTCCTATCGATAAGCTTGTGCAGGCGGTGCGCTCCGGCATCGACATCCAGCGCAGCGCCGATGAAAACGTCCGTATCGCGGTGTTTGTGGATCGATCGGCTTCCGCATTTCTCGTTTCCACGCTCCGCGATGCCCTTGTGCCGCAGACCCCTTCGGCCCTTGTGCGGGTCGACCCCATCGACCGCGCGTCAACGGCGCTCAGGCCGGATACCGATCTTGCGTTGGTGGTCTCCTGTGGCTCGGAGGGTCTCGAGCGCGCAGTGCAGGATGTCATCGTGGCGGGCGTGCCCACGGTCGTTGTGGCAGAGTCCAGCGTAGAGGCCCCGTTCATAGCTCGTGACACCCGTATGCTCGGGCTCATTACCGCAACCGATTCCGTCCATCTGTTGGATTCCCTGGCACGGTGGATTTTGGATCATACCGAAAAGGATGTCGCCTTTGCGCGGAACTTCCCGTTCATGCGCGTCGCCGCCTCGTTCAAGGTGGTCGCTTCGGCCTCTGCGGCGAATCTCGCGACCGGTGCTTTGGTGTTTATCCCTGGAGCCGATTTTCCCGTCATGACGTTGACTCAAGTCGGTATGATGCTCAGGCTCGCGGGCATTCACGGCAAGCCGCTCAAGTCCGATCGCCTGTACGAGCTCGCAGGGGTTATCGGTGCTGCGCTCGGTTTGAGGGGGCTTGCCCGTTTCGGCTCCTCGCGCGTCCCCAGGGCCTCATTTGCCATCAAGGCCCTTATCGGTGGCGTGGGCACCCTTGCGGTCGGGCTTGGTCTGAGCGCTCTGTACGAACGGGATATCGATTACACGCCGATCAACGATGCCCTCGCCCATGCGATCGGGGCGCTTCGCTCCCTGTCCGGGCATGGTACTATGCAGCGAGACGCCGATCGCGCCCCATTTCTCGATTAGTTTGGAGTTCTCACGGTGAAGACCGTTTACGAAGACCGTTTCCACGATCTCGAGCCGCTTCTCTCGCGAGTGGAGAAGCCCAGCCGGTACATCGATCACGAGTGGGGCACGCTGTCCCATGCCGACGCCGACTACCGCTGCTGCCTGATCTACCCTGATGTGTACGAAGTCGGCCTTCCCAACCAGGGCATCGCCATCCTCTACCGTATCCTGAACGACCAGCCTGGTGTGTCCTGCGAGCGCGGGTACATCCCCTGGGTCGATATGGCTGACGCCATGCGTGAGGCCGGCGTGCCGCTCCTTTCGCTTGAAGGCGCGGCGCCCGTGTCCTCATTCGATATCGTCGGTTTCCATGTCCCGCACGAGATGGCGTGCACCAACTACCTTGAGGGCCTTGATCTTGCTGGTATTCCTATACATGCCGCCGATCGCGGCGAGGACGACCCCATCATCATCGCCGGCGGCCCCTCGGTCTATAACCCCGAGCCTATCGCGCCGTTTTTCGATGCCATCCTTATCGGTGAGGGCGAAGAGCAGCTCGTGGAGGTTTGCGAGCTGCATAGAAAACTGCGCGATGAGGGCGTTTCGCGTGCCCAGATTGTGCGTCAACTGGCATCGGTGGGCGGCGTCTACGTACCTTCGTGTTACGAGGTGTGTTTCGATGAGCCCTGCACCGATCACGGTTACACGGTCCCTTGCGCGGGGGAGAGCGTCCCCGACATCGTATATAAGCGTGCCGTTGCCGATTTCGGCTCCACCGATCCGGTTCCACAGTCTGTTGTTCCATACACGAAGATCGTGCAGGACCGACTCTCTGTAGAGGTTCTGCGCGGCTGCGCTCGCGGTTGCCGTTTTTGCCAGGCGGGCATCACGTATCGACCTGTTCGCGAGCGCTCGGCCGACCAGGTGGTCTCGGCTGTCACGCGCGGGCTTTCAACGATGGGCTATGACGAGGTTTCCCTTACCTCGTTGTCCACCACCGATCACTCGTGCTGCTCCGAGATACTCAATCGTCTCAATAATCGGTTACAGGACACCGGCATCTCGATCTCCGTACCGTCCCAGCGCCTCGATTCCTTTGGCGTCGACATGGCTGCGGCTGTGGCGGGCGAAAAGAAGGGCGGCCTCACATTCGCACCGGAGGCGGGAAGCCAGCGTCTGCGCGATGTCATCAACAAGAACGTAACGGAGGATGACCTCGAGCGTGCAACACGCGCCGCGTTCGAGGCCGGATGGCGCCGTGTGAAACTGTATTTTATGATGGGTCTGCCGGGGGAGACCGATGAGGATATCGTCGCGATTGCCGAGCTTGCCGACCGCACGCTCGAGATCGCGCGCGAAGTTGTCCCTAAAGGTCAGCGCGGCGGCGTCTCGGTGTCCATCTCCGTTGCGGTGTTCATCCCCAAGGCGCAGACGCCGTTCCAGTGGTGCGCCCAAACTCCAGATGAAGAGGTCAAGCGTCGTCAACAGCTCCTGTTGCATAGCGTGAAGAACCGTGCGGTCCGCGTTCATTATCACGATGCCGAGACCTCGCTGCTGGAGGCCGTCATGAGCCGAGGCGGGCGCGATATCGCGCCGCTTATCGAGGGTGCATGGCGTCGCGGTGCCCGCTTTGATGCGTGGACCGAGCAGTTTTCCCTGGTGCGTTGGGAGGAAGCGGCGTCTGAACTTGGACTCGATTTGCGCGCCATCGCCCAGACCCCCTATGAGCTGGGAGTCCACCTGCCGTGGGAGCACGTCAGCCCAGGTGTGTCGCGTGGGTTCCTTGAGCGCGAATATCGTCGTTCGCTCGAGGGCGTCACCACGCCCGATTGCACGCGCGACTCGTGTTCGGGCTGCGGCATCTGCCCCGCGCTGCATGTCCATAACGATCTGGTAAAGGAGCGCGCATGACGCAGGAAACTCCCCAGGCCCTGTTCCGCCTGCGCGTGGGATATAAAAAGTCCGGTCGTCTGGCATATCTCGGTCATCTTGAGGTTATCGGTACCATCGAGCGCATCATCCGTCGCGCCGCGTTGCCCTATGCCGTTACGCAGGGCTTCTCGCCCCATATGCGCATCGGCTACACTTCGGCGCTGCCTGTCGGCACCTCATCCACGTGCGAATGGTACGACGTGTTCCTTACGGAGCTTGTCGACTCCGAGGACGCGCTCAACCGTTTGCGCGCCTCATCGCCCGCCGATCTCGAGCCGTTCGTTGCCGGTTATATCGATGTTCGGTCGCCTGCGCTCACGGCGCAGATCACGCGCGTTCGATACAAGATCGTTCTTCGCATCGCACGTGAGATCGCCTGCGATGCGAATGCGATCGAGGCCGCTCTGGCCCGTATTCATTCGACCCCCGAGCTTCCGTATCTTCGAGGCAAGAAGAACAAGGTACTCGACCTGGCCAAGACGCTCCTGTCGTATTCAGTCGAGCGACAAAGCGATGATCTGGTGTCGGTTGAGCTGGATACCTATTGCGATAACGACGGATCGCTTCGTCCGGAGCTCATCATCGCCGCTATCGACCAGTTGGCCCGGGGCCTCGGTCTTGGGCAGGAGCCCATTCAATCCACGGGCGTCCAGCCGTTTGCCTGCTTCTCTTCCTATCGTGTTTGCCGCGTTGCGCAATGTATGGAAGATGAGAACGGCAAACTCTGCGATCCGTTTGGGCGCCAGGTGACCGTATAATAAGTAAAAATCATGCGTGCACGGCGTTCCTTTGTTGAACGTGTGGATATGCTGGGCAAATGATGAACGTTCTCGTTGACTACCATTGTTTATCCTGCTAATATCTTCGTCTGTTGCACGCATCCGTTGCATGAAGGGCAAGAATCACATGTACGCAATCGTTTCTACTGGCGGCAAGCAGTACAAAGTCGCCACCGATGACGTCATCACCGTTGAGAAGATCGAGGGCGAGGTCGGTTCCAAGATCGAGCTTCCCGTCATCTTCCTGAACGATGGCAAGAAGATCGTCACGGATCCTGCCAAGCTCGCCAAGGCCAAGGTCACTGCTGAGATTCTGGATCAGTTCAAGGGCGAGAAGCAGCTTGTCTACAAGTTCCACAAGCGCAAGCGCTATCATCGCCTCAAGGGTCATCGTCAGCAACTCACCAAGGTGAAGATCACCAAGGTTCAGGCTACTTCCCGCGCCAAGAAGGCCGTTAAGGCCGAGGAGCCCGCTGCTCCCGTTGCTGAGTAATCCCATCGATACTGAATAGAAGGTAGTGACATGGCACACAAAAAAGGTCTGGGTTCTTCCCGTAACGGCCGCGACTCTCGTGGTCAGCGTCTCGGCACCAAGCGCTTTGACGGTCAGACCGTAAAGGCTGGCGAGGTTCTCGTTCGTCAGTGCGGCACCCACATTCACCCTGGCGAGAATGTCGGTCGTGGCAAGGATGACACCCTGTTCGCCCTGTGCGAGGGCAAGGTCAAGTTCACCCGTGGCCTCAAGCACCGCGTGAACGTCCTTCCCGTTGTTGAGGCGTAGTCGACACCCTTCAACGCAGCTGCTTTTTTGGGAGACCCTGGCGTATGTCGTCGAGGGTCTCTTTTTGTATCTACACGAGGACGGAGCTCCACCATGTCTCAGTTCACCGATATGTGCCGCATCAACGTCAAGGGCGGTGACGGCGGCGCTGGCTGTATGTCGTTCCGCCGTGAGGCCTTCGTTCCCAAGGGCGGCCCCGATGGGGGAGATGGCGGTCACGGCGGCGATGTGATCATCGAGGCTTCTGCCCAGCTCTCCTCGCTTATCGATTACCGTTTCAAGCATCATTTCCGCGCCGAATCGGGTACGCACGGTAAAGGCTCCCGTAAAGATGGTGCGAATGGTGCCGATATGATCTTGAAGGTCCCCATGGGGACGGTCGTGCGTGAGCTCGACCCCGTCACCATGGAGCCCATGTTCGATATCGCCGACCTTACGCGCGACGGCGAGCGCGTCACGGTGGCCCCGGGTGGCGCCGGCGGTCTGGGCAACCCCCATTTTGTCACCTCCACGCGCCGCGCCCCGGCGTTCGCCCAGAAGGGCGAGCCCGCGATCGAGCATTGGATCGAGCTCGAGATGAAGCTCATGGCCGATGCGGCCCTCGTGGGCGTGCCCAGCGTCGGCAAGTCCTCGCTGATCGCACGTATGAGCGCCGCCCGTCCCAAGATCGCCGACTATCCCTTCACCACGCTTGTGCCAAATCTCGGTATGGTCCGCGCCGGCGAATACTCCTATGTCGTTGCCGACGTCCCCGGTCTTATCGAGGGCGCGAGCGAGGGCAAGGGCCTGGGGCACCAGTTCTTGCGCCATATCGAGCGCACGGCCCTAATCCTGCATGTCGTCGATATCACGGGAGGGTATGAGGGGCGCGACCCCGTCGAGGACTACCGCATCATCAACGAGGAGCTCCGCTGCTATGCGGCCGAGCTCGCCGATCGTCCGCAGATCGTTGTTGCCAATAAGTGCGATGCATCGGGCGTTTCCGATCGTATCGAGGCGCTTAAGTCCGCTGCGCTTGCCGACGGCCACATGTTCTTCGCCGTCTCCGCGCTCACGGGAGCCGGCCTGCAGACGCTGATGCTCGCATGCGGCGAGCAAGTGCACGAGTTGCGCTCCGAGCTTGCGAATCAGCCGCAGGACGAGGCGTTCGACGAGGAGAAATGGGAGCGCCAGCGCAAGGCTCGCGACAAGCAGTTCCATATCTGCCGCGAGGAGGAGGATTCCTGGCGCGTATCGGGCACCAACCTCGAGCGCATGGTTGTCCAGACCGATTGGGAGAACGAAGAGGCTGTTATCTACCTGCAGCACCGCATGGCGCGCATGGGCGTTGACGATGCGCTCATCAAGGCCGGGTGCCGCTCCGGCGATGAGGTCCGCATCCTTGGGTACTCCTTTGATTTCGAAGGTATCGAAGATGATTTCGAGGAGGACTCCTTCGATGATGTCGAGCTTGATCTTGAAGCCGATCCGTTCGACCAGGTCGAGGGTTCCGATGAGGATGTAGAGGCGTAGCATGGGATTCAGCGAGCAGATGCTGCCTCCGCTTGGTGACGACCCGAGCAGAACGTATCGCCTGGGAATCATGGGAGGTACGTTCGACCCGATCCATTATGGACATCTGGTCACTGCTGAACAGGCTCGTGAGGCTCTCGATCTCGATCTTGTCTTGTTCATGACCGCCGGATCTCCGGCCTTCAAGCAGAACCAGCGCGTAACGGGTGCCGAGGATCGTTATGCGATGACGGTGCTCGCCACGGCTGCGAATCCCGCGTTTTATGCGAGCCGTTTCGAAATAGACCGAAAGGGCATAACATATACGGCGGATACCCTGCAGGAGCTTCGCTCGCATTATCCCGATAACGTCGAGTTCTACTTTATCACCGGTGCGGATGCCATCATCGATATCATCAGCTGGCATGATGCCTCCAGGATCGCCGATCTGGCCACGCTTATCGCTGCAACGCGACCGGGATATGATATCGGGCAGGCTCGTTCGCGCATCGCGGCCTCCGGTATTGCGTTCGATGTTCGGTATATCGAGATCCCGGCTCTTGCCATCAGCTCGACCAATATCAGGCATCGCGTGTGCGAGGGAAGCAGCATTCGCTATCTCACGTCCGAGTCGGTTATCGGATACATTCGAAAAAACAACCTGTACTCGCGCGCACCCGAGCACATCGCTTAGTTGGAGGGAACGTCATGACCGATCAGCAGCGTGCACGATTGGAAGAGATTCGCAGCCTGTTGGAAGTTCGCATGCGCGATAGGGAGCGCCGATATATCCATTCGCTCGGTGTGGCCCAGACCGCGGTCAACCTGGCTCGGGAGTATGGTGTGGATGAGTACGATGCCGCGTATGCGGGCCTTCTGCACGACTGGGATAAGGTCCTTGGCGATCACGAGATACTCGCCCGTTCCGCGCAGTACGGTATCGAGGTGGCCGGATCTCCCTCTGCGGCGGTCGGATTGCTCCACGGTCCCGTTGCAGCCTACGAGCTTCCCCATATTTTCGAAGATGCCTCGCCTGCGGTATGCCGAGCCGTGGCGCGTCACACGATCGGAGCGGTTGACATGTCCGCCCTCGATATGGTCGTGTTCATCGCAGACGCCATCGAGCCTCATCGCCGCGGCGCATATGCCGAGGAGTTGCGCTCCCTTGTGGGTTCCGTTTCACTTGACGAGCTTTTCTTCCGCTGTTTTTCTCAGGGGCTTACATATGTGATATCGGGTGGTAGGTATTTGTACCCCACCGCTGTTACAATCTATAACGTTTACGCTGCCCGTCGCAGCCACTAGAAAGGTTCAGCATGACCGATCAGATCATTTCAGGTGAGCAGGAGAAGCTTCACGGTACCGAGGTAGCCTCCGTCGACCGCTCTGCCGCCTCCGCATCCTCTCTCGGGATCGATGCCAAGGAGGTTGCTCGCGTGGCCGCGCTTGCGGCAGACGACAAGATCGCCGAGGACGTTCGCATCATCGATTTGACCGAGCTCTCCGATGTTTGCGACTACTTCGTGATCGCTACCGGTCTCAATAATCGTCAGACCGATGCGATCGTGGATGAGGTCGAGGAGAAGGTCGCCGATGCGTGCCGTGAGCATCCGTTTTCCATCGAGGGGCGCGAGGAGCGCACCTGGATTCTCATGGATTACGGCTCTGTGGTCGTTCACGTTTTCACGCCCGAGGCCCGCGAGCACTATCGCCTCGAAAAGCTTTGGGGCGATGCTCCGGTATATATGCTCGAGGACTTCTCGTAGGTTGTAAAAAGGCGCCGTCTTGGACGGCGCCTTTTTATCGCGGTTTGTTATTATTGAGGTGCTTGGAGGGGTCGATGAGTTCCTGCTCGAACCGCTTGCTCCGTCCAAAAGAAACGGATTGCTGCCCGAATCTGTCGCGCACCGCATCGAGTGCGACCGACAGGTCGCGTTTTTGGGAAGAGACGGCCCCGCGCTCATCCACCTCGCAGAATAAATCGGTTTGGACGCTCGAGTCGAGGTTAAAGCCGCTGATGCAGACGCCGAGTAGGCGCACGTGCATGCCGTCGGTCCAAATCGATTCCATCAACTCGCGAGCAATGGCCCCGAATATGTTTTCGTCGTCGGTGGGATGCGCCATCTTCCGTTGAATCGTCCTGCCTTCGCCGTAGGAGAACGTAACTTTGAGGGTCACCACGTCCCCGGCAATGCCTTTTGAGCGCAGGCGCGCGCCGACGGACTCGGAAAGAAGCGTTACGGCCGCCTGGACGTCTCCGAGGTTCGTGAGATCGTGCGCAAAGGTGCGCTCGTTGCTGATCGATTTGATGTCATCGGGAGCGTCGATCGGCTTCACCCGCGATCGCTCGATGCCCAGCGCGCGGTCGCGCATGAGCTGGGCGTTGTTGCCGAACGCATGTCGCAACGCCTCCGGGGCTGCGGCCCCCAGTTGCCCCAGAGTCCTTATGCCATAGGCGTGCAGGGCTTTTTCCGCTGCCGCCCCGACGCCGCTCAGGCTCCGAACGGGAAAAGGGGAGAGGAACGTTCTTTCGGTTCCCGGCATGACGACGGTGACCCCACGCGGCTTGTCGCGCTCGCTGGCTATTTTCGCAACGGTTTTATTTGACCCCAAGCCTATCGAACAGGATATTCCGAGCTCTGCCACGCGGTCGGCGATTCTGCGGCAAACGGTGACGGGGTTTTCTCGAGCGTAGCACCCAGGTGTGATGTCGAAAAAGGCTTCATCGATGGAAACCTGTTCAACATAGGGTGTCTCATTGGTGAGGATCTCCATGACTTGTGAGCTGAGCTGACGATAGCGCTGAAAGTGTCCTTGTGTCCAAATGGCCTGAGGGCACAGTCGCTTGGCTTGCGCTGACGGCATCGCCGAGTGGACGCCGAATGCACGCGCCTCGTAGGAAGCGGTGGAGACAACTCCGCGTCTGGATGCATCACCGCCCACGATGACCGGCTTGCCCTGCCATTCCGGGTGATCGAGCTGCTCTACGCTTGCGAAGAATGCATCGAGATCGAGCAGCCCGATAGCGGGCCCCTCCCAGGTGCCGAGGATGGCATCCATTGGTGAATCGTATGTGTGTTCGCATGTATTCATACCGTCAGTATAGCGTGGGGGTCGAAAGTTGTGTATCATGTGGATTCGTTAACGGCAATTCCGAAGAAGTTGTCCCACGCATCTTCACCAGCCCTGGTCGTTGACGTATTATATCCACTTGTTTGTTTGTCGTTGCAGCCGTAGGCTGCATGTCAGGAGGAGTTTGCATTGGCAGTCAAGATTCGCCTTGCCCGTCACGGCTCGAAGAAGCGTCCGTACTACCGCGTCGTCGTTGCCGATTCCCGTTCCCCGCGTGATGGCCGTCTGATCGAGGAGGTCGGTCGCTACAATCCGCTGACCACCCCGAAGCTTATCGATCTCGACCTCGAGAAGATTGCTGACTGGCAGTCCAAGGGCGCTCAGCTCACCGATGCCGTTGCCGCTCTGGTGAAGGCCGCCAATGAGGGCGAGAAGGTCGCCGCTGCTCCCAAGAAGTCCAAGAAGCAGCTCGCCAAGGAGGCCGAGGAGGCCAAGAAGGCTGCCGAGACTGCCGCCGAGAACACCGAGGAGTAAACGGTGTCTGAAGAGCTTATCTCTGAGCTCGAGGCAGATGGGTCCGGCGATATGGCTGCCGAGGAGCTCTTGTCCGATCGTATAGCCGATCTGGTCGAGTACCTCGTCATCAATATCGTGGACGATGCCGACAATGTGAGCTTGGAGGTCATCGATGGCAGCTCTTCCTCCACGATCGAGGTAAGTGTTGCCGAGGGCGATGTGGCTAAGGTCATCGGTCGCCATGGTCGTACTATCAAGGCCATACGTACGCTCGCTCGTGCATTGGCCGCTCGACTCGGCACTGCTGTCGAAGTCGAAGTCCTGGGCTAAGATCGATGTCAGGTTCATATATGAATATCGCCCGCGTCGGTAAGACGCATGGGTCGAAGGGGGAGGTCTCCGTTGCGCCATTGCGGGGACTTCCCTTTCTTTTACAACCGGGTATGCGCGTCTGCTTGACTCCGCCCGCATTCAACCGCGATCGCTTTACAACGGTTGAATGCGTAGCGGGGTTGGATGATGCTCCGTTGGTCCTGTTCGGTTGCTGTTCATCCCTCGATGATGCCGAGGGGGTCGTTGGATGCCATGTCCTTGTGTCCGAGGACGAAGTCGATATCGGCCCGCTCGATGTGACATACGACAGGCTTGTCGGACGGCCTGTCTTGGACGTTCGATACGGCGAGCTAGGATGCGTGCGGGAGGTCATGGAGACACCTGCTAACGATGTGTGGGTGATAGACGGCGGTCGGTATGGCGAGGTCCTCGTTCCTGTGATCGAGGATGTTGTTGCCGACATCCCGCATGATGGACCTATTTCCGTTCATATCATGGATGGTCTTCTCGATTTATAATACTGAGACTTGGGAGGCATGATCGGCCTTGCTGATCGAAACGCTTTCGGTTTTTCCTGAACTCTTCGAGCCGTATATGTCGACATCCATCATGGGCCGTGCTCGACTCAAGGGGATCTTCGAGTTTCAGGCTCACGACCTGCGTGATTGGACGCATGATCGACATCGTACCGTAGACGATGAGCCTTATGGCGGCGGTGCCGGGATGCTCATGAAGGTCGAGCCTCTCGCCGAGGCCATCCTGGACTTGTCCGCCCGTGTCGAATCCAAGCCCCGTGTCGTGTTTTTCACGCCTTGCGGCGAGCCGTTTACACAGCATGTCGCCGAACGCCTTTCCCGCTGCGACCACATCCTGTTTGTATGTGGTCGCTATGAGGGCATGGATGAGCGCGCGTACGATTATGCTGACGAGCGCATTTCCATCGGAGATTATGTGCTCACCGGCGGCGAGCTCCCCGCACTGGTCGTGACCGATGCCATTGTGCGCCTTCTGCCCGGTGCCCTCGGTGACGACATGAGCAGCGTGGACGAATCGTTTGCCACGGGAGAGTCCGGTGGTCTGCTCGAGTATGAGCAGTACACTCGGCCGGCTGTTTTTTCCGGGCGTTCGGTTCCGGAGATTCTGCTTTCGGGCGATCATGCAAAGGTAGATGCTTGGCGCCGTGCGAACGCCATCGAACGCACCTGTCGCTGGAGGCCCGACCTCATCGAATCCGCCGTGTTGAGTGACGATGAGCGTATGCGAGCCGAGAAGCTTATCCAGGCTTTTCATGGTGTGGAGGGGTTGGTCTAGATGCACAGGGAGAAAAACGGCACTGTAGCCTTTCTTTTCGAGTGGGTCGTTGCTTTCGTTCTCGCCTTTGCATTCTTCCTCGCCGTGCGCACGTTCGTGATCTCTCCCTATACCGTCCCGAGCGCATCGATGGAGCCGACCATCATGGTCGGTGATAATGTTTTCGCTGAAAAGCTATCTGTTCGTTTCGGAGACGGGGTTCATCCGGGGGATATCGCGATTTTCCATAATCCCGATGGGTCGTCGGCTCATGACATACTCGTCAAACGCGTTATAGCGTCGGCCGGTCAGACGGTAGACCTGATCGAGGGCCGCGTCTTTGTCGACGGTGTGCAGCTGGACGAGGAATACGCGATAGGCCCCTCGGTCCCGTTGCCCACGCAGGCCCCTGGCGTTCAGGTGTCGTTTCCGTATACGGTTCCCGCGGGGGCTTACTGGGTGATGGGGGACAACCGCGAAAACTCTGCCGATTCACGGTACTTCGGCCCGGTCTCCGCTTCTTCCATGATCGGTCGCGTCGTCTTTAGATACTGGCCGCTCGACCGAATCGGCTCGGTCTAATATCATTACAACCGCTATGTTCAAACACAAGGATAGGAGAGGCATGGACGCACAAGCGTTAACCTTCCAGGACATCATCCTTAAGCTCCAGCAGTATTGGGGCTCCATGGGTTGTGTCATCATGCAGCCTTACGATTCCGAGGTGGGTGCCGGTACGTTCCATACCGCTACGACTCTCCGCTCCCTTGGTCCCAAGAGCTGGCGCACCTGCTACGCCCAGCCCTGCCGTCGCCCCGCCGACGGTCGCTACGGCGAAAACCCCAACCGCCTGCAGCATTATTACCAGTTCCAGGTGCTCATCAAGCCGTCTCCCGAGAACGCCCAGGAGCTCTACCTTGATTCTCTCAAGGCCATCGGTTTGGACCCGGCCGAGCATGACGTGCGTTTCGTTGAGGATGACTGGGAGAGCCCTACGCTCGGAGCCTGGGGTCTTGGCTGGGAGGTGTGGCTCAATGGCATGGAAGTCACCCAGTTCACGTATTTCCAGCAGGTGGGCGGCATCGAGGTCGATCCGGTTCCCGTCGAGATCACCTATGGTCTCGAGCGCCTTGCCATGTACGTACAGGGCGTCAATTCTGTTTACGATCTTGTCTGGAGCATCCTGCCCGACGGCACGCCCATGACATACGGCGAGGTGTTCCTCGAGAACGAGCGCGAGTTCTCTGCCTATAACTTCGAGGTCGCCAACGTCGAGCTCATGCGCGATAAATTCGATGAGTACGAGCGCGAGTGCCATAGCTGCCTTGAGGCCAAGCTGCCGCTTCCGGCCTATGACTGCGTTATGAAGTGCAGCCATGCCTTCAATATTCTCGATGCGCGCGGCGCTCTTTCGGCCGTTGAGCGCGCTAACTACATCCTGCGCGTTCGTTCCGTGGCCAAGGCTTGCTGCGAGTCGTATTTGGCCGAGGTCGCTGGAAAGAATGATGACGATACCGTGAAGGGCGAGGTGGCCTAGCATGCAGACGAAATGCTTCCTGTTTGAAATCGGTACCGAGGAAATGCCCTCCGCCCCTCTGATCAACGCCGCTCGTCAGCTCGAGTCCATGACGGCAAAGGGCCTTGACGATGCCGGCCTCTCCCATGGAGAGGTCCGCGTCATCTCCTCGCCCCGCCGCCTGGCTGTCCAGGTTGAGGACGTTGCCGAGGCGACCGAGGAGATCCACGACGTCAAGCGCGGCCCGGCGGCCAACATCGCGTTCGATGCCGAAGGCAACCCCACCAAGGCGGCCTGCGGCTTTGCCCGCAAGTGCGGAGTCGACTCCTCCGAGCTTATTCGTCGCGAGGACACCGATGGGCGCGAGTACGTGTTTGCCGAGAAGAACATCGCCTCGGCTCCGGCGCTTCCCATCCTTTCCGAGTTGTGCTCCTCGTTCATCAGCGATCTTGATTGGCCTAATTACCGCAGCCAGCGCTGGGGTTCCACGCATGAGACGTTCGTTCGTCCCGTGCGCTGGCTGTGCGCCATGTTTGACGACGAGGTCATCCCCGTTACGTTCGCCGGCGTGCAGAGCGGTAACACCACGCGCGGCCATCGCGTCATGGCCCCGGGCGAGCATGTCGTTACCGAGGCGCGCGCATATGAGAACGTTCTAAAGGACGCGTTCGTGATGTCTGCCGAGGACCGCCGCGCCGCGATTCTCGAGGGCGTTAAGAAGATTGAGTGCGAGCGCGAGGGCGCCCGTGTCGATATGCCTAAAAAGGTTTTTGACGAGGTCGTTAACCTCTGTGAATGGCCCGATGTCTTGGTGGGCCGTTTCGACGAGGAGTTCCTCGCCGTCCCGCATGAGATCATCTGCGAGTCCATGCTTTCCAACCAGCGTTATTTCCCCATCTATGATGCCGCTGGAAATCTGACGCCCGAGTTCGTGGTCGTTTCCAACGGCCGTCCCGAGAGCGCCGCGCGCATCATCGACGGTAACGAGCGTGTCGTTCGCGCGCGCCTGTATGATGCCAAGTTCTTCTACGATGAGGACCTCAAGGTCTCTCTTGAGGACTTCCGCTCCCGTCTGGCCTCCGTTGGGTTCCAGGAAAAGCTGGGCAACATGCTGCAGAAGTCCGATCGCATCGAGGATCTGGCCCTGGCTATCGCACGGGAGGCGCATCTTGGTGCGCATGCTGCTTCCGATGCCCAGCGTGCGGCGCATTTCGCCAAGGCCGACCTCGTATCCTCCGCTGTTATCGAGTTCACCAGCCAGCAAGGTGTCATGGGCGGCTATTATGCCGAGGCGGCGGGGGAGGGTCCGGAGGTCGCTTCCGCCATTCGTGATCATTACCGTCCGCGTTTTGCCGGCGATGATCTTCCCAGCGGTATCGCCGGCTGCGTTGTCGCCGTTGCCGACAAGATCGATACCATCGCGGGTATGTTCGCCATCGATGAGCCTCCGACCGGATCGAAGGACCCGTTCGCGTTGCGCCGCAGCGCCATCGGAGTCCTGAACATCCTGCGCGATCGCTTGAACTGCGGTTACGAGGGTATCGTTTCCGCTGCTCTCGATGGATATGCCGAGCAGGGCCTGGAGTTCGATAAGGACGCCGTCGCTTCGGCTGTGTGCGCGTTCATCAAGGGCCGCATGGAGCAGATCGCTCGAAACGAGAAGATTTCCTCCGATACCGTCGCTGCCGTTTCCGCCGGCTCTATCACCGTTCCGGTGCATTATCTTCAGCTCGCCCACGCCCTCGAGGACGCCCGTTCCCAGGACAAGGGGTCTTTTGACAATCTCGCAACTGCCTATGCGCGCGCAGCGCATCTTGCCGATGCTTCGCTGGGCACCGATGTGGATGCAGCTCTCTTGGGCGATGCCGAGAAGGCGCTTCTTGAGGCAACCGATGCGGCTGGCGTAGCCGTTGAGACCGCGCTTGCCGAGAATGATTTTGCCGGCATCATCGCTTCACTCGCCTCCTTGCGTGAGCCTATCGATCGATTCTTCGACGATGTTATGGTTATGGATGATGACGAGGCACTGCGCAGCAATCGCTTGCGTCTGCTTAATCGTTTCGAGTCCGTTTTCGCCGGTATCGCCAATATCGGTGAGCTTGCACGCAAGTAGCTATTTGCTATTACAGCTTTTCCGCGGCCGTCCCGTTCGGGGGCGGCCGTTTTTGTTGACGTGCAGACACTGTAGGGTCTTCGTACGTGCGTGCTCTTTTGCTCCGTGCTTGGTAAAATACTTTTCAAACCGCTTCGGTTTCTCATTTTTAGATGTTCAGCGGTGATTCCGCTGTTATTGACTTCACCTGCTAGGAAAGGACGTTTGTAAAACTTATGGCTACAACTCAAAAGTCTGATGCGCCGCTCAAGGTCATTCCCCTGGGTGGCTTGGATGGTATCGGTAAAAATATGACCGCATTCGAGTGCGGCAATGACATGGTGCTGGTCGATGCCGGCCTCATGTTCCCCGACGACTCGCAGCCCGGCATCGATCTGGTCCTGCCCGACTACACGTACGTTCTCGAGAACGAGGACAAGCTGCGCGGTATCATCGTCACCCACGGTCATGAGGACCATACCGGCGCCCTGCCGTATCTTCTGCAGGACCTCAACAACAAGGTTCCCATTTTCTCGAGCAGGCTCACGCTCGGTTTCATCGAGGGCAAGCTGTCCGAGTTCCGTATCCGCGCCCCGCGCTTCCGCGAGGTCAAGGGCGGCTCGCACATCAACCTGGGCTGCTTCTCCATCGAGTTCTTCTCGACCACGCACTCCATCCCCGGCGCCCTCGGCGTGTTCATCAAGACCCCCGCTGGCACGGTGGTCCACACGGGAGACTTCAAGCTCGACCAGACCCCCATCGATGGCGTCACGCCCGATTACGGTGCGCTCGCCAAGTTCGGCAAGCAGGGCGTCGATCTGCTCATGTCCGATTCCACCAATGCGACCGTTCCGGGCTTCACCAAGTCCGAGGCGGAGGTCGGGCCTTCTATCTATAACGCCATCAAGAACGCCAAGGGCCGTGTCTTCGTGGCCTCCTTCTCCAGCCACATCCATCGTTTGCAGCAGATTTGCGACGCCGCAAAGGCATGCAATCGCAAGATCGTGGTCACGGGCCGTTCCATGCTCACCAACACGCGCGTCGCCCGCGAGCTCGGGTATCTCAAGATCGATGAGAACGATCTGGTAGATGCCTATGAGCTCAACGGTATTCCCGAGGACAAGGTCGTCGTCATGTGCACCGGTTCCCAGGGAGAGCCCCTGTCGGCCCTTTCCCGTATGGCAAACGGTGAACACAAGACGCTTTCCATCCACGATGGCGATACGGTTATCATCTCCGCAACCCCGGTGCCTGGCAACGAGAAGGCCGTCCAACAGGTCATCAACTCTTTGGCCAAGCTCGGCTGCGATGTGTATGACAAGAGCCGCGCGCTCGTGCATGTGTCCGGCCATGCGAGCCAGGAGGAGCTCAAGCTTATGCTTGCGCTCACCAAGCCCACGTACTTCATGCCCATCCACGGCGAAGCCGTTCATCTTCGCGCGCACGCCAAGCTTGGCATGAAGATGGGCATTCCCGAGAAGAACATCTTTGTGATCGATAACGGCGACACGCTTGAGATGCGCAACGGCAAGGTCAAGCGCGGCCGTGCCGTGGAATCGGGCGTTGTGTACGTGGACGGCCTGCGCATCGGCGACACCGACCCGATCGTGCTGCGCGATCGCCAGAAGCTCGCCAGCGACGGCATGGTTACCGTCGTCGCCACGCTCGACATGAAGCGCAAGCAGATCGGCGATATCGAGTACTCCGGGCGCGGTGTTTCGTTCCCCATCGATGATGCCTTCGCCAGCGATTGCTCCGAATCCGTTATGCGCATGGTGGAGAAGGGGTCGTTCAACTTCTCGAGCAGCGGCACGGATGCGCTCCGTAAGGCTGTTCGCGATTCCGTTTCCAACTTCATTTGGAACCGTACTCATACTCGACCGATGATCATTCCGGTCGTCATGGAGGTATAGATTGTCGCGTGCGAAAGCTTCGTCGGGTTCCTCGACGGATCAACGTACAAAAGCTCGCGGTCATGAAAAGCGCTCCGGTGTTGATGCTCGCAAACTGCGCGCCAACGCCGGGGCGCCTGCCCATGATTTCGAGCCGTTTGCAGATATGACCTGCTCTCGAGATATCGTCGGTGTCGTGTTGGCCGTCTTTTCGGTCGCATCGCTCATTGCGGTCGTCACGCCGTCGTCCGCGCCCATCACGCATGCCCTGGCTTCCTTCTATCACCTGGGCTTCGGTTTGGGTGCATACGTGTTGCCTGTCGTTTTGCTGCTGTGCTCTGCCGGTCTGTTTTTGCGCGAGCGGGCCCCCTTAGATGTGCGTACGGGTGCTGGTGCGGTTATTATCTTCGTGGCCGTCACATCGATGCTGTCCCTTTCCGTCCCGGGAACCGAACTCTCCTGCGATGCCATGTTCACGCCCGATAACCTCGCTCGTTCAGGCGGATATGTGGGGGCCTGGCTTGCGAGCGTGCTCCAGGGCGCGTTCGGGAAGATCATCTCTTACGTCATCCTGATCGGTGTTTGCATCACCGGTCTCATCATCGTTGGGTTTTCCGTATCGTCCTTTGTTCAGGGCACGGCCCGGCACGCGCGAGACTTCATGGAACGCCGTCGCGTTGATGTGAACGATGCCCCCTGGGGCGATGAGGGTGCCGGTCCAAGGCCTGCTCCGGCGTTCAGCTTGCTTCGCCGCCCGAGGCAGGGGAGCCTTTTCGACGGGGATGGTTCCGATGCTGCCGAAACGACGTTTCTCGGCAACGATAAGACCACTCTGCTCGATTTGGACGATGATGACGATTCGGATGAAGATCCATTTGTCGATGTATCCGAGCAGTTTGAGGCCGAGCGCGCGCAGACCACATTGCTAGAGGTCGGGAATCACGCAGTCGCTGATCGCCGTCGCGTGGTCGAAGAGGAGGCTTCTGCTGATGAGGAAGAGGGTGTTCTGCCTGAATCCGAGGTTAAGGTCCCCGATTTTCTCGCGAAGGCCGCTCGCTCTGCCGCAAAAACCAAATCTGTTGCCCCCGTTGAAGATGGCTGCGCGAACGCCGCCGAGGTTTCGGAGTCGCTCGATTCAACCACCTCGCCTCATGCCGATGGTCAAGATGATGCGGAACTTCAGTTGCCTCCGGCTTCGATGCTCCGACACAACCCTCATTCTGCATCCGCCGCCAGTTCCGAGAAGGAGCTCGAGCAGACTGCCCAGGCGCTTCAGTCCACGCTTGCTGAGTTCGGCCGCAGCGCTCGCGTTGTCGGCTGGATTTCCGGTCCTACCGTCACCACTTTCAAACTTCAACCGGGCGAGGGCGAGCGCGTTTCCAAGATTTCGAGCCTCGAGGACGATATCGCTCTCTCGCTCGCTGCGCAGTCGGTTCGTATCTTCGCTCCGATTCCAGGCACTTCGCTTGTGGGAATCGAGATTCCCAATGCAAAGCGCCAGAACGTCAATCTTGGCGATGTTCTCCCATATGTCCAGGGCGGTCCTCTCGAACTTGCAATCGGTCGCGATGCCGAGGGTCAGCCTGTCGTAGCCGATTTGGCCAAGATGCCTCACCTGCTTATCGCGGGTACGACCGGCTCGGGTAAGTCCGTGATGATCAACTCCATCATCATGGCCCTGCTTATGCGCACGCTTCCCGAGGACGTTCGTCTCATCATGGTCGACCCGAAGCGCGTCGAGCTTTCCGGGTATAACGGCCTTCCTCATCTGTACGTCCCTGTCGTCACCGAACCCAAGCAGGCGGCAAGCGCACTGCAGTGGGCGGTATCCGAGATGGAGCGCCGCCTTAAGGTGTTCGAGCGCATCGGTGTCCGTAAGATTTCGACCTTCAACGAGAAGCAGGCGCGGGGAGAGTTCGAGCACTACGACAACCCGCCCCAAAAGATGCCGTATCTCGTCATCATCATCGACGAGCTGTCTGACCTCATGATGGTTGCCGGCAAGGATGTCGAGGCGAGCATCGTACGCATCGCTCAGCTTGGCCGCGCGGCGGGCATTCACCTTATCGTTGCCACCCAGCGTCCGAGTTCCAACGTCGTGACCGGCCTTATCAAGGCGAACATCACCAACCGCATCGCCTTCAATGTCGCCACCGGTATCGATTCACGCGTGATTATCGACCAGACGGGTGCCGAGAAGCTCACCGGCTACGGGGACATGCTGTTTTCCAAGGTCGATTGGGGTAAGCCCAAGCGCATCCAGGGTTGCTTCGTCTCCGATGAGGAGATCAACGCAGTCGTCGATTTCGTTAAGGAGCAAAGCGAACCGGATTATCACGAGGAGATCCTGTCTGCCGTCTCACCCGCCTCCATGCCGGGCGGCGGTGGAGGTGGTTTCTATAATGAGCAGACCGATGACGATCCGTTGCTGTGGGATGCGGCCCAAATCGTCGTTGACTCGCAGCTCGGTTCGACCTCAGGTTTGCAGCGTCGCCTTAAAGTCGGTTATGCTCGTGCCGGTCGTATTATGGATATGCTCGAGGAGAAGGGGGTTGTCGGTCCGCCCGACGGCTCCAAGCCTCGTGAGGTTCTGCTCGATGCCGAGGGTTTGGCTGCCCTGCGCCAAGTCGAGGCGGAGCTTGACGAAGAAGATCGTCTGGGAGGTTTGTAATGTCCGCGCATTTCGGTGAGATGCTGCTTTCGCGCCGTCGACACCTTGGGCTGTCGATCCAGCAGGTCGCGAATACCATCAAGATCCGTCCGCAGATCATTGAGTATTTTGAGAATGAGGATTTCGCACATATGCCTCCGCGCGGCTATGCGCAGGGGATGATTTCAAGTTATGCGCGTTACCTGGGGCTCAACGCTCGCGAGGTCGTCGATGCGTATTTCGATAGCCTTTATCAGTTCGAGCGGTCTACCGAGGGGCATGGTGCCGGACGATATCAGGATTCCGTCGCCGACGTGTACCCCCGCAGCTCCAACGATGCCGGCCGTTTTCTGATGGTGAACACCCCGTCGCCCTCTTCCCGCTTTGCTTCTCGCCCCCAGCAGGCGGGCTATGTTTCAGAGTCAAGCTCTCTCCATGAGCCTGTTTCCGCAACGCAGCTTCGTCCTGTGGATTCCGAGCGTGTCCGCGCCGCCCGTCCTTCGGGGCAGCGTGCGCGCGGCGCGGTTCCTCGTCAGGGGCAATCCGCAGCGCGGCGCGTCGACGGTCCTTCTCGTCGTCAGCATCCTGTGCAGCCTCGTCCCCGTGACGGTTATTCCCAGGATAGGATGCAGCGCGCGTCCCAGTATCGAGATAATCGGTCCGGTCGCGGAGGCAATGGCGGACGAAGGCCCGCTTCGCAACCCTCCTATGACCCCCGTATCCTGCTCCTCATCGGCGCGATCGGCATGCTGGTTATCGTCGTACTCGGCTTTTTGGTCGTGAGGGGGTGCACCCCCAAGCCGGCGCCCACACCGCAAGCGCCTGCTCCCAAAGAGGAGCCCGTCGGCTCTTCTTCGCCCAGCTCATCTTCAAAAGACGATGACGACGATTCCGTTGACGAGGAGCCGGTAGACGGGGAGGGGGGTCCTGTCGATGATTCCCCAGATGATGCCGACTCGTCAAAAGTCGACGACACCGGCACGGCCGGCGCCGATGGCGAAGAGCCCGCTAAGCCCAAGCCCACCAAAGTGAGGGTTTCGCTCAAGCAAAAGGACGCGGTCGCCTGGATCGAGGTCAAGCTCGACGGCAAATCCGTGCTCGCAGCACAGGAGGTCGGGCCATTCAGTCAGGAGTTCACCGTTACGGAACGCATCGAGATAACCACCGATAAGCCCAGCGATATCCTGGTGTCTAAAAACGGCAAGAAGGTTCGCTACGATACGAAGGTTCCCGGTTTAGCAAAAGTTTCTATCGAAGCGCCAAAGCCGCCTGAGCCCATGGAAGATTCCGAAGGCGAGGGCGATTCCCAGCAAGATGGAAGTCAGGGTTCTCGTGGTGCAGCCGAGCCTCAATCTGCAGATACACAGTAAGTTTTGAAAGGAAGTGCCGCTATGGCCAAGGACAGCAGCTTCGATATCGTTTCCGAGATCGATATGCAAGAGGTCGACAATGCGTTCCAACAGGCGGTGCGCGAGCTGTCGCAGCGCTATGATCTTAAAGATTCCGGCTCAACCCTCGAGCTCTCCAAAGGGGATGGGCTCTTCACGCTCAATGCCCCTGCCGACTTCGTTGCTCGTCAGGTTATGGATATCCTTAACAGCAAGCTGATCAAACGCGGTGTCGACGTGAAATCCGTTTCCTGGGATGACCCCCAGGCTGCATCCGGCGGGACCGTGCGCGTTCTCGGCCATCTTGTCGAGGGCATCGACCAGCCCACGGCTAAGAGGATCAACAAGGATATCAAGGATCAGAAGTTTAAGGTCAAGGTCACCATCGATGGAGACAAGCTCCGTGTCACGAGCCCCTCTAAGGACGCTCTGCAGCAGGTCATAGCCTTCTTGCGTACTCAAGATTATGGCCAGCCGCTCCAGTTCAACAACTATCGCTAGGAAGCCGCCCATGAACCACGGTTCCATTTTCTATATCACGCTCGGCTGCGCCAAGAACGAGGTCGATACAGACCGCATGCGCTCACTGCTTTGCGCTGCGGGATACGATGAGGTCGATGAACCTTCTGCAAGCGATCTCATCATTATCAATACCTGTTCATTCCTCGCCTCCGCTACCTTAGAGAGCATCGAGGCGACCCTTGAGCTCGCTCAGGATACTTCGGGAGATGTGATATGCGCCCCCATCGTCATGTGCGGGTGCGTTCCATCCCGTTATGGCGATGACTTGCCCGACGAGCTTCCCGAGGTTGCCGCATTTGTGAAGGCGGACGAGGAGGACGGTATCGTATCGGTCGTCGATGGCCTGTTGGGTGTCGAGCGGGATGGCCTGCCCTTCATGCCCGCCGTCAAGCGTACGGTCGAAGGCTCTGTTGCCTACGTCAAGATCTCCGATGGCTGCGATCGCTTCTGCAGCTTCTGTGCCATTCCTTATATCCGTGGCCGCTATCATTCGCGTCCCGCCTCCGAAATCATCGAGGAAGTTCGCAACTTGGTGGCAGGGGGTGTCCGCGAGATCGTTCTGATCGGTCAAGACACCGGAATCTGGGGTTCGGACTTCAAGGGAGCGGTCGATGGCCCGCATAACCTTGCCCAGCTCATGAGCTGCGTTGCCGAGGCGGTACGACCCGAGCAGGTGTGGATTCGCGTGCTGTACCTTCAGCCTGAGGGTATGACCGATGAGCTCATTGCGACCATCCGGGATACTCCCGAGGTCCTTCCGTATATCGATATCCCCGTCCAGCATTGCAATGCGCGCGTGCTCAAGGCCATGCATCGATCGGGATCGGAGCATGAGCTCAATGAGCTTTTCGATCGCCTACGGACCGAGATACCCGGCATGGTGATCCGCACGACGTATCTCGTCGGTTTCCCCTCCGAAACCGACGAAGAGTTCGAGCAGATGATGGCATTCATGGACCGTCAGGGCTTTGATTACACGAGCGTGTTTGCCTATTCCCAGGAGGAGGGCACACGCGCAGCCAAGATGGACGGACAGGTCGAAGAGGACATCAAGCTTGAACGTACACAGGCCGCCATGGACCTTGCCGAGTCGTTGGGGTTCGCCGCAACGACTCAACATGTCGGCGAGATCGCAGACGTCATCGTCGACGGTATCGAGGAGGGAGAGGACGGGCCCGAGCTCATCGGTCACGCCTGGTTCCAGGCTCCCGATTCCGATGGTGCCGTTCACCTCGATATCAATGAAGCTTCGGTAGGGGATATTTTGAAGGTCAAGTTCGTCGACAGCTTCTGCTATGAGCTTGTCGGCACGGTAGTGGAGGCGTAGATCGCGTATGGCAACAAACAAAGCGGGCAAGGAGATCACGAGTATCTGGACTCCGGCCAATATCGTCACCTGTATCCGTATCGTATTCATTCCGATTTTCATGGTGGTCGCGGCGATGTCGTTCGATCGTGCCACCGGCGCCTTCGTTCCCTCGCTTGCCATCGCCTCGTTCGTTCTCTATGCCCTTCTGAGCTTGACTGACAAGATCGATGGCAATCTCGCGCGCTCTCGCGGCGAGATTACCGACTTCGGCAAGTTCCTCGATCCGATAGCGGATAAGCTGCTTGTGTTCTCCGCTCTTCTTATGCTTCTTGACCAGGGGTTCGTCAATGTCTGGTTTGTTTTCATCATCCTTGTTCGCGAGTTCCTGGTCAGTGCGCTTCGCATGGTTGCCAGCGCGAACGGAGAGGTGATCGCCGCCGACACGCTTGGTAAATGGAAGACCGCCACCACCATGGTTGCGCTCTGCGGTTTCTACCTTACTTTCTGCTGCTCGGCACTGGGCTATATGGTGGCATATGATATTCTGATGCTCCTTTCCCAGGCGTTCCTCCTGATTGCTGTCATTCTGACCGTCATTTCCGGTCTCCAGTATTTTTGGAACGCGCGTAAGATCGTTTTTCGCGTCTAACGGCGGTGACTATCGATGTCTCTTGATGACGTGCTGCTCGAACGCTGCGAGGAGCTCGTGTGTGAATGTAGCGCGCGTGGCTTGACCGTGAGCACGGCGGAGTCATGCACGGCCGGTCTGGTAGCCTCGTCGATCGCGGATGTCCCGGGTGCGAGCGCCGTGTTGCGTGGCGGTGCAGTTACGTATTGCAACGAAGTGAAGCATAAGGTGCTCGGTGTCGGACTGGATACGTTGCAGGTGTATAGCGCTGTAAGTTACGAGACGGCTCGGGAAATGGCCCAGGGTTCCCGGAGAGTGTTCGATTCTGACATCGCGGTATCGCTGACGGGCTATGCGGGTCCCGGCGGCGGAACTCCCGAGGATCCTGCCGGAACCGTCTACCTTGGTTTGTGTACGTGTTGTTCCGTCGTTTCCCACCGTTTTCATTTCGCGGGGGACAGGAACGAGGTCCGCATGCGGGCAGCGATAAGGGCTGTCGAGCTTCTTTTGGACTCCGTTCGCAATACTCTGTGATGAATTCTAACGCGGTGCTGCCCTTTTGGATCGCACCGCGTTTTTTTGAATGCAAGAGCAGGCCTGTTAGATACGGGCGTTTTCGCTGCAGGGTTTTTGTCGGCAAGTATCGGATCTCTGTATAGGCCTCCATCGTACGATTTATTTGTTTCCTATTGACCGCGAACGGGTGTTCGCATACCATTTCTGTGGCAACAAACAAGGAGGACGAAATGGCGAAGAGTTCAGGACCGGTTCGGCAGATCCATGAGCGCACGACGGGCGCCGAGCGCGACAAGATGATTGAGGTTACCAAGGCCGAGATCGAGAAGAAGTTCGGTAACGGTTCGATCATGCGTTATGGCGACGGGGGTCCGCAGCTTGAGGTGGAGGCTATACCCACCGGTGCGCTGGCCCTCGATGCCGCCCTCGGTATCGGTGGAGTCCCGCGCGGCCGCATCGTTGAGATTTACGGCCCCGAGTCATCCGGTAAAACCACCCTTTCCCTCGAGATCCTTGCTGAGGCGCAGGCTATGGGCGGTGTCGTTGCCTTTATCGATGCCGAGCACGCCCTCGACCCTTCGTATGCCGCCCGTATCGGCGTCGATATCGACGAGGTCCTTATCTCGCAGCCCGACACCGGTGAGCAGGCGCTGGAGATCTGCGATATGCTCGTTCGTTCGGGTGCCATCGATGTCGTGGTAATCGACTCCGTAGCCGCTCTTGTGCCTCGAGCCGAGATCGAGGGTGAGATCGGAGATTCCTCCGTCGGCCTTCAGGCTCGCTTGATGAGCCAAGCTCTTCGCAAGCTTGCGGGCTCTTTGGCTAAATCGAATACCACCTGCATTTTCATCAATCAGCTGCGCGAAAAAATCGGCGTCATGTTCGGTAACCCCGAGACTACAACGGGTGGTCGCGCGCTGAAGTTCTTCTCTTCCGTCCGTATCGACATCCGCCGTATTGACAGCATCAAGAACGGGCAGGAAGTTGTCGGCAACCGCGTGCGCGCAAAAATCGTAAAGAATAAGGTTGCCGCTCCATTCCGGACGGCAGAATTTGACATCATGTACGGTACCGGTATATCCAAAGAGGGTTCCATTCTCGATATGGGCGTCGAATATGACATCGTGACCAAATCGGGCGCTTGGTACACGTATGAGACCGAGCGATTGGGTCAAGGTCGAGAGGCGGCAAAGGAATTCCTCCGTAAGAATCCTGAGCTTATGGAGGAAATCGAGCATCGCGTACGTATTGCGTGCGGGCTTGATTTCGATGACGAGCCTGCTGGTACCGCGGTCGAATTGGATTCCGCTCCGGGCGCTCATTCATCCGATGCGGAGTAGGTTTTGGCTACGTATCGATGAATATGCTCGAATTGGAGGTCCGCTTACCTTCTAAGGAGCAGCGGGCTTCCTCTTTTTCTCGAAGAAAGCCGATGGCAGAGGTCTCGTGCCGCATGGAAAACGGCTCAGTTCGCGACATCGTGGTGCCACTTAAGGTCGGTCGCATGCTCCAAGCCCATTCCATAGGTCTACCGATGGATGAGGAAGCCGCGTTCGACAGCATCCACAACCTTGAGCTGAAGGCGTGCAACAGCGTCTTGGTCGATATGCTCTCTCGACGTGACCACTCTGTATCCGAGGTCCACGACAAGCTTGCTTGTTACGGGTACCGCGATATCGAGATCCAGGCTGCAATTCAGTTTGCCCTTGATAACAAGTTTCTGGATGATGACAGGTTCTCTCGGGTTTTTATCGAGTCGCGCCTGCGGCGAGGGTGGGGGCGAAGGAAAATCGAAATCGAGCTCCGAAGGCTCGGTATCGAGCCATCAGATATACCCGGCTATCCTGAGGATTTCAATGACAACGGAGATGATCTGGAGCGGGCCGTGGCCCTCCTTCGCAGAAGAACGATCCCTGAATCACGGGCCCGCGAAAAGTTCCTCAGGTTCCTGGTGAGTCGTGGTTTCGACTTTTCCATCGCCCGCGAAGCAGTCGATGCCGTCTTGGACGACGGTCGCTGACGGGATACCCCGACCTGTCATCCGATGCGCTTTTGACAGATGCGTAACTTCAACGTAGGATGTAATGGTCATTTGTTTGTAATGCGCTCATCTTAGATGATGCGATTGCCGATAGCTGGTAATCGGTTCTCTTTACATCCTACGGTGGACCATAACTCTCAAATGTCCTGCATCCATTCGGATTCAGTTTGCATTGTTTTTGATTCACTAAAAGGAGTTTGTAATGGGCGCGGAGATTTTGATCGGCATTGCTTGCCTTGCTCTTGGAGCTGGCGGCGCCGTGGTCACCATGCGCAACGCAAAAAATGGAAGCATCCGTGAGGCGGAGTCGAAGATTCAGGATGCCCACAATCAGGCCGAACAGGTTCTTGGAGATGCAAAGCGCGCTGCGGAGACCATGAAGAAAGAGGCTCTTCTCGAGGCTAAGGAAGAGATCATTCAAAGTAAGCAGGCTGCTGAGATCGAGGAGAATCAGAGAAAAAAGGAGATTCGTGCCCTCGAGAATCGAGTGATGCAGCGCGAGGAGTCGCTTGATCGCCGCAATGACGCCCTCGATAAGCGTGAGCATCAGCTGTCTAGCCAACAGGGCCAGATCGAGAAGCGCTCTCGTGAGCTCGAGGAGCTGTATACGCGTCAGACCGATGAGCTCGAGCGCATAGCGGAGCTTACTCGCGATGACGCCCATAAGGAGCTGCTCGATAAAGTCCGTTGTGAGGTCACTCATGAGGCCGCGACCATCATTCGCGAATCCGAGCAGCAGGTGAAGGCGGAGTGCCATAAGACGGCCCAGGAAATCATCTCACTCGCTATTCAACGCTGTGCAGCCGATCATGCTGCCGAGGTTACCGTCACCTCCGTCCATATTCCCTCCGATGATCTCAAGGGCCGCATTATCGGTCGCGAGGGGCGCAATATTCGTACTTTCGAGCAGATCTCAGGTGTCAATCTTGTGATCGACGACACTCCCGAGACCGTTGTGCTTTCCTCCTTTGATCCGGTTCGTCGCGAGACCGCACGCGTCGCTCTTGAGAATCTCATCGCCGATGGGCGCATTCATCCCGCCCGTATCGAGGAGATGTATCAGAAGGCATCCGATTTGGTTCAGCAGCGTGTCCGTGAGGCCGGTGAGCAGGCGGCATTCGACATGGGTATCCACGATCTCCATCCGGAGATCGTTAAAACGCTGGGTGCGCTCCGCTACCGCACCTCGTTCGGCCAAAACGTCCTGCAGCACTCGCTTGAGGTTGCCGAACTTTGTTCCGTCATGGCTTCTGAGCTTGGTGTTGATGTGATCACCGCCAAGCGCGCTGGTCTTCTTCACGATCTCGGCAAGGCTATCGATCATGAGGTCGAGGGGCCGCATGCCGTTATCGGCGCCGAGCTCGCACGACGTTATGGCGAGAAGCCCGCTATCGTGCATGCCATCGAAGCTCATCATGGGGATACCGATCCGAATACTGTTCTCGATGTTCTCGTTCAGGCTGGCGATGCGATCTCGGCTTCTCGCCCTGGCGCTCGCCGTGAATCCGCCGAGAATTACATTAAGCGTCTGGAGAAGCTCGAGGAGATCGCAAATTCTCATGAGGGCGTCGAGCGCACGTACGCTATGCAGGCGGGCCGCGAGGTTCACGTGATGGTTCAGCCCGATAAGATCTCCGATGCCGAGTCTACGGTCCTTGCCCATGACATCGCGCAGCAGATAGAAGACGAGATGGAGTATCCCGGCCAGGTTCGCGTTGTCGTGATCCGTGAAAGCCGCGCCGTGGATATTGCGAAATAAGATGGCTGACAACGACCTGATTTCATTCATAGCTTCCATGTCTGGCGAAGGGAATCTTCGTGTCGAGGAGAATCTCGGTGAAGGTTTTGTCCGCCTGAGGGTCTCTGAGGCTGAACGACGTCAGGCCAAACATGATATTCAGCATGTTGAGGATATCGTTGTCGAGATGCTTCGAAATGCCCGAGATGCTGGTGCGCGCAACGTCTACGTTGCCACGTCAAAAGAGGAGGGTGTCCGCACCCTCCTCTTTATCGATGATGGAGATGGTGTCCCTGAGGACATGCGGGAGCGCATTTTCGATGCTCGCGTCACGTCTAAGCTGGAGTCCATGAAAATGGATCGGTGGGGCGTTCATGGACGTGGAATGGCGCTTTTTTCCATTCGGCAAAATGTCGAGAGCGCCTATGTTGTTGCATCCGGTACCGGCCTGGGGTCATCGTTCAGGGTATCAGTCGATACTGCATGTCTTGCTGAGCGTGCCGACCAATCGAGCTGGCCGTCAGTCGATAAGTCCGATGACGGGTCCCTCGTTTGCACCAAGGGTCCCCATAATATCGTGCGCGCTATCTGCGAATTTGCTTGTGAAGAACGTCATGGCTGCGATGTTTACATCGGCTCTCCAACTGAAATCGCCGCTACGCTTTATGAACGGGCAGCGCGCACGCTTGATGCTGCCCAGCTGCTGTTTATGGATAGCGAAGTGAATTTGCCCGTTGTTTCACGTCTCGGCTTTGCATCTGATGCCGGCGAGTTTATTCGCATCGCAAATTCTATCGGCCTCGATCTCTCGGAGCGCACGGCGCATCGGATTATTGCGGGGTCCATCAAGCCCCTGCGCAGCGTAGCTTCTAGATTATTGCGGGAACGTGACTCCAGACCTCAGTCGCCTGCTCAGATCGATCTTTCTCGTGATAGGCGTGGGCTTAAAATCAGCAAGAGTGATTTGGAGTCCTTTTCTCGGTCACTGGAGAAGGATTTTACCGACCTTGCCTCGGCCTACTACATCCATTTATCTTCAGAACCGAAAATCAGGGTCGCATCGGACCGCATCACGGTGACGTTCGAACTTGGCAAAGAAGAATAATCGCTATAATTTGTACTTTAATCGCAGGAGAAACGTCCATGGGGTTCTTAAAGGTCTCGAGCAAGTCATCGCCGGCTTCGGTTGCCGGGGCTATAGCCGGCATGGTTAAAGATGGCGTTTCGGTAACTATGCAATGCGTGGGCGCCGGCGCTGTCAATCAGGCCATCAAGGCGATGGCCATCGCGAGAGGTTTTTTGATACCTACTGGTCTCGACATCTCGTGTTCGCCCGTCTTTTCGGATATTGTCATCAACGGGGAATCACGAACCGCGATTCGCCTTTCGATATTCGTACACCAGCTCTCTGATTCGGTAGATACTTCTATCGACTTGCTTGAACAATAGGAGTTCGACTATGTCACTTGTTGTTCTGTCCGGGAAGACATATTTTGTCCGGACATTCGGTTGTCAGATGAACCTTCATGATTCTGAGCGCGTGAGCGGTCTATTAGATTCTTGCGGCTGCCAACTCGTCTCCAGTCCCGAGGAAGCGGACATCGTTATCTTCATGACCTGCTGCGTTCGTGAAGCCGCGGATACTCGTTTGTATGGTCAATGTTCCTCATGCAAAAGTCTTCCGCCGTCACCATCCGGCAAGCGCGTCGTTGCTGTTGGCGGTTGCATCGCGCAGCGTGATGGCGAGGGTCTCCTCACCAATCTCGATAATGTCGATGTTGTTTTTGGCACTCATTCAATCGCCCACGTTGCCGAGCTTATTGCCGAGGCGTTTGAAGATGGCGGGCATCATGTTCGTTGCGAGGAGCACGACACCGGTGCCGCAACCGAGCTTCCATGGAAGCGCGAGACTCAATATCACGCTTGGGTACCCATCATGACGGGATGCAATAACTTCTGTAGCTACTGTATAGTTCCATATGTTCGCGGGCGAGAGAAGAGTCGTCCTATGGACGAAATCGTTGATGAGGTCGCCGGCCTTGTTCGACAGGGTGTCCGTTCGGTAACCCTGTTGGGACAGAATGTCAATTCGTATGGACGTGATGCGGAAGGTAAGCCTCGTTTCGCCGAACTTCTTCGTCGGGTCGGAGATACCGGTGTCGAGCGCATCTATTTCACTTCCTCGCATCCAAAAGATCTTCTTCCTGAAACCATCGATGCCATGGCCGAGGTCCCCGCTGTCATGCCGCAGCTCCATCTCGCGGTGCAGTCCGGGTCAAACCGCATTCTCAAGGCGATGAATCGCCGCTATACCTGTGAGCAATATCTTGAACTTCTTGCTTCTGCTCGCGAGAAAATCCCTGGTCTTGCCGTTACGACCGATATCATCGTCGGATTCCCCGGTGAAACGGAGGAGGATTTCGAGCAGACGGTATCTCTTGTGGACGAAGCTGGGTTTGCCCAGGCATTTACGTTTATTTATTCCAAGCGTGCCGGCACCCCCGCTGCGGAGATGATTGACGATACGCCGCGCGAGGTTATTCAACGACGTTTCGATCGCCTCGTACATCACGTCGAGGATTCTGCCTTCGCTTTCAATCAGAATACCCTTGGGGCCGTTGTCCCCATATTGATTGAGGGAACATCTAAAAAGGATCCCCGCATGCTCCAAGGAAAAAGCCCCTGGAATCAGACTGTCCATACGCCTTTGCCTGATGGTCTGTGTGCAGATTCCTTAATCGGCAAGATTCTTGATGTAAAGGTTGAGACCGCCAAGACCTGGTATCTTGCTGGACCGTCGGTCGGTTTGCCTCGATGAAGCCGGTTCTTGTCATTGCCGGTCCAACAGCTTCCGGTAAAAGCGCGCTTGCCGATGAATTGGCCTCTAGGATGGGAACCGAGGTCCTTTCAGCCGATGCTATGCAGGTGTATCGGGGTATGGATATCGGGACCGCAAAGACTCCTGTTGAGGAGCGGCGTGTCCCACTCGGACTCATTGATATAGCTGATCCCGGTGACGCTTATTCCGCTGCGTTGTTCCAGGCGGATTGCCGTCGTGAGATCGAGCGTCTGACGGGGGAGGGGCGTTGCCCGATACTCTGCGGAGGAACCGGACTATATATTCGTGCCGCGATCGATGACATGGTCTTCCCCTCTGGTGAGCTCGATGATCAAAGAAGGAGTGCGTATCAGGAGCTGGCCTCACAATTAGGAGCTGAGGGCATCTATAATCTCTTGAAGAGACGCGATTCACGCGCCGCCGCCTGCATCCATCCGCATAATACGCGACGGGTCGTTCGCGCGTTGGAACTTCATGATGAAGGTCTGTCGTATGCTGATCAAAAGGAGGGCTACGCTCGTATTGAGGGTTATTATCCTTCAATTCAGTTTGCCCTGACAATGGACCGAGAGCGCTTGTATGCCAGGATCAATGCGCGCGTGGACGCCATGGTTGCGTCCGGCCTTGTTAAAGAGGTCGAATCGCTCATCGAACGAGGCTTTCGCGATGCCCTGACATCGATGCAGGCGATTGGATACAAGGAGGTTATCTCTGCATTCGATGGTGAATACACGCTTGATGAGGCCATTGATCTTGTCAAGCGCCGTACGCGTAGGTACGCTAAGCGCCAGCTTGCGTGGTTTAGGAGAGATAAGAGAATCACGTGGATCGATATGGATGCGCATTCGATCTCATCTGCTGCGGATTATGTCCAGTCGGTCTATATGGAAACTGATCGGGAGGAATAATGCCACGTTTTCCGTTGGTTTCAACTGCTCCTGAACTCGAGCGTGCTATTTTGGTCGGCGTAGATTGGGGTGAGCAGCTCTGGCCCGTTGACCGCTCTCTTGATGAGCTGTCTCGATTGGTTGAAACCGCGGGGGCAAAAGTTGTTGGCCGTCTTGTACAGCGGCTCGATCATCCCAATCCGAAATCATTTCTGGGGTCTGGTAAAGTCGATGAACTCAGCTCCCTTGTCGTCAGTCTTTCCGCCGACGTGGTTATTTTCGATGATGACCTGACGCCTTCTCAGCAAACTTTTCTTGAACGTGCGATGGGCGGGTCGATTAAGATCATCGATCGTACGGCTCTTATCCTTGATATTTTTGGTCTTCACGCTATGACTCGCGAAGGTCGATTGCAGGTTCAGCTGGCCCAGCTTCAGTATCTCCTGCCACGATTGCGTGGAATGTGGAGCCATTTGGCAAAAGAACAGACGCGCGGTGGAATAGGGAGCAGATTCGGCCAGGGGGAAAGCCAGCTTGAGCTTGATCGCCGGATGATACGAGGTCGCATCTCTGTTCTTCGCCGTGAGTTGTCTGATTTGGAAAAGAGAAGACTCGTTCAATCCGGTCAGAGGGTTGCGTCCCCGGCGTATCGGATTGCGTTGGCTGGATATACAAATGCCGGTAAATCGTCGCTACTCAATGCGCTGACCGGTTCTAACGTTCTTTCCCAGGATAAGCTTTTTGCTACTCTTGACCCTACCACGAGGTGCTGTGTTATCCCAGGAGGGCGTCGCGTCGTCATTACCGATACCGTCGGTTTTATTCAAAAGCTTCCTCACGGCCTGGTTGATGCTTTTAAATCGACGCTTGCTGAGGTTAAAGAAGCTGATCTCATTTTGCGAGTTGTCGATATTTCCGACCCTGATTGCTTACGGGAAATCGAGGCGGTCGATGGTGTTCTCAATGACATCGATGCCGCTGATAATAGGAGCATGACGATTTGTAACAAAAGTGATTTGCTTGATAACGAAGAAAGGCAGGCGCTTGCGAGACGTTTCCCGGATGCTGTGTTTTGTTCGGCGCTGACAGGCTTCGGTATTGATGACCTTTTATCTCGTATTTCTGCCTGTGCGGCTGAATCAGATCGCCTTCTGTCGGTTTTGCTGCCGTATAGTCGCGGGGAATTAGTGTCGCATATTCATAAGTATGGCATGGTGTTGCAAGAAGAACATGGCGCCTCGGGCACTTTCGTGGTTTGTAAAGTTCCAAAACAACTCGAGGCGTCCCTCTGTCCCTATCTTGTTTGATGGTTCGCTAAAAACGTCGCATCAGTGCGACAACTTTGCCAAGGATGGTGGGGTTGTCTGCATAAATCGGCTCCATGGTATCGTTTTCCGGCTGAAGTCGAACGCGACCCTGCTCTTTATAGAACGTTTTGACCGTTGCCTCCCCATCGATCATCGCCACGATGATCTCGCCGTTGGTGGCGCTGTGCTGCTCGCGAACGATAATGTAGTCACCGTTATATATGCCGACATTGATCATCGACTCGCCGTGAACTTCAAGTATGAATGAACTTGCATCCGTGGCGATTTCCGTGGGCACCGTAAAAGTATCTTCTATGTTCTGCTCCGCCAAAATCGGCATGCCGGCGGCGACTCGTCCCACAAGGGGGAGCGTAATCGATCCCCGGGTTTCCGTCTCCGCACCTGGATTCTGTTTCGCAGAGCTTCCATCCTCATTGAAGACCTCGATCGCGCGCGGTTTTGTCCGATCGCGTTTTATAAGCCCCCGCTCCTCAAGGGCATTCAGGTGCGCATGAACGGTGGAAGGGGAAGAGAGGCCGACGGCTGCAGCCATCTCTCGTACACTGGGCGGATAGCCCTTTTCTTCCTGATACGACCGAATGTAATCGTAGATTTGCTGCTGGCGTTTTGTGATTTTGCGAGCCATGCCTGCCACCTCCATAAAAGCAAACATATGTTCTCAAAGTCATTGACAAGAACAACTGTTCGAAGATAATAATACACGAACATTCGTTCTTGTCCAGGTTTTTGTCTTAGCGAATAGGTATATCTATATGCGTAAGACGAGAAGGAGAACATCATGTTTGATCGAGATATGTTCTACGTAGACGGAAACACTGTCCGTGTCATCGAGCCCACGGCCCCTGTTTTCGAGGTCGTCCAGGGCCACGGGGGGACTGGCGATTCGATATCGATCCCCTCGCGGCGCAAGGCTGTATCCGTCCGGACTGATCATTGTACGGAGTCAGCTTCAAAGCGCATTATCTCCCTGTGCCTTTTGCTTGCCCTTTGTTGCGCATTCCTTTGCCTTGGAGTATCTCGGGTGCCTGGCGGAACGGTATATAACGCCGAGTCTTCCGCGCAGGTTCTTGTCCGGCCTGGTGACACCATCTGGAGTATTGCGAGGGAACATCCGGTTGATGGATTCAGCACGAATGAGATTGTTTCTTATATCTGCGAAGTCAATAATTTATCCACTGACGTTATTCATGCCGGTACAAGGTTGACGATTCCCGCTTAGCTTATACAAGATGTTGATTCGACCGCCCCGACCGCCCAACCCGTGGTATCCTTGATAGGTTGCTTGTTCGGGAAGGGGAGGCCATGCATTGTCCTAAATGTGGGCACGTAAATACGCGTGTCATCGACTCTCGTACCCAAGACTCAACAAACGCAATCAAAAGGCGTCGGGAATGCATTTCATGCGGTTACCGATTTACCACATTTGAACGCTGTGAGGATCCTATCGAGGTCATCAAGTCCGATGGCAGCACTCAACCTTTCGATAGGAACAAACTCATGGTTGGCTTGATGCGGGCTACTTCGAAGCGCGAGATCGATGTCGGTAGACTTAACGCTCTTATCGATGATATCGAGTCCGAACTGAGGTCAAGCACCATGACCGCCGTCACTTCCCATGATATAGGCGATATGGTTCTGAAGCGGCTTCGCAAGATCGATAAGGTCGCGTACATTCGTTTTGCCTCGGTATATCGAGATTTTCAAGACATAGACGAGTTTGTCCGAGAGCTCGAGAAGATTCGTTAGGAGAAAACATGGATGCCATTGAGGTCAAGATCAAAAAACTCGATCGCTCGATTGACCTGCCCCGGTATGCCTATGAAGGAGATGCGGGGCTTGATCTTAGGGCCAACGAGACGCTCGACCTTGCCCCATTCGAACGTCGTCTTATTTCGACCGGACTTGCAATTGCGATTCCCGACGGGTATGCGGGTTTCGTTCAGCCTCGAAGCGGTCTCGCCATCAAACAGGGATTTACGGTTCTCAATACCCCTGGCCTTATCGATGCCCATTATCGTGGCGAACTCAAGATTATCGCTATCAATCTCGACGACTCTCAATCGATCCACATCGAGCGCGGCGATAGAATCGCCCAGCTTGTAATTCAAAAGGTCCCAAGCGTCCGGCTTGTCGAGGCGGACGAGCTCGATCAGACCGATCGCGGCTGTGGGGGTTTTGGATCAAGTGGAGTTCAGTAAAAGGTCCAACGTAATTCTGAGGGGGATATTTCATGGACCACTTTTTTAAGATCAGCGAGCGCGGCTCTTCATTTGGTACCGAGGTTCGAGCGGGTCTGACCACGTTCTTGGCCATGGCCTACATCATTGCGGTCAATCCGTCGCTGCTTGCGGCCGCCGGTGTACCCATGACCGCGGCCGTTACATCGACGTGCTTCGCCGCCGGCATCATGACCATCTTCATGGGTCTTTTTGCCAATCGCCCGCTTGCCTGCGCCTCCGGTATGGGCATCAACGCCGTTGTTGCCTTCTCTCTGACCGCCGTGGCAAATGGCGACTGGCGTGTTGCCATGGCTGTTATTTTGCTTGAGGGCGTTGTTATCACTGCTCTGGTGCTTTGCGGTCTGCGCGAGGCTATCATGGATGCCGTGCCTGTCTCTTTGCGTCATGCCATCGCGGTCGGACTCGGCATTTTTATTGCCCTGCTCGGTCTTATCAACGGCGGCATCGTTGTGAACGATGACGCGACGCTTATTTCCTTTGGCTCCGTTTTCAACCCTGTTTTCCAGGTTGGAGCCATTTCGATCCTCGTCACGTTCGTTCTCTATATCTTTAATGTAAAGGGCTTCATTCTCTGGGGAATTCTAGCGTCCACCGTTATCGGTATTCCTCTGGGTGTCGCGAATCTTCCGAGCGGCATCATCCAGATGCCCGACTTCTCTACTTTCGGAGCGCCTTTCCAGCAGGCTGCCGATGGCTCCGGCATGGCTATCATGAAGGTTTTTCTGAGCCCGACGCTTCTCGTGTTCGTGTTCTCGATCATGCTGTCTGACTTCTTCGATACCATGGGCACCGCTGTTGCCGTTGCTAAACAGGGCGACTTCCTCGATGACGAGGGCAATGTTCAGGATATTCGCAAGATTCTGATCGTTGACTCCGTTGCCGCCGGATTCGGTGGCCTCCTTGGTGCTTCTTCCTGCACCACATTTATGGAATCTGCATCTGGCGCCGCTGATGGTGGTCGCACTGGTCTTACCTCAATCGTTGCCGGCATCATCTTTATGATCGCCGCCTTCTTCTCGCCGTTGGTCGCCATCATTGCCGCCCCGGCAACTTGTGGTGCATTGGTTATGGTCGGCTTTCTGATGATGAACGTTGTCGGCGATATCGATTTCGATAATCCCATCGATGGTATTCCCGCATTCATGACCATTATCGGTATTCCTTTGACCTATTCCATTTCTATCGGTATTGGCCTCGGCTTCATCTCCTATGTGCTCGTCTCGGCTTGCACCGGTAAGATCAAGGACGTCAAGCCTCTTACCTGGCTTGTCGTGGTCGCTTTTATAATCTCTTTTGTTGTTGCCTAGATGAAACTAAAAATGGGAGCGTTTATGCGCTCCCATTTTTATCTAATATGTGCAGGTTTCTCGCCCCAATAGAATTCTGCAAATCTTCTTTCCCGTCTCTTCTTATTGCCCACAAGCTCCATTGTCGCCGTTGCGATATCGTTGGCAGCCTTCGGTTTTCGAAGGGCGTCTGCGTTCACCAGGAGCGCTTCAAGGGACTCTGGATGATCATGTAGCCGTTTGAGCTGGAGGATGAGTTCTCGTGAAGTTGTGGCGTGCATCGCAGCGCCGAACGATGTCAGCATGGTCGTATTGGCTTTTTCCTGGCCGTAAGATTTTCCGAGAAGGATCATGGGCAACTCGGCGCACAGGCATTCCGTTACCGTGAGCCCGCCAGATTTTAGGATTGCCAGATCCGCCGCGTGCATAAGCGCCGCCATATCGTCTACATAGTCGAGCACCTCGGCATTTGGAAGTGACATTCCGGAAATAATATTTCTTAGGGATTCCGCATAGGCCATATCTTTTCCTGGCAGAAAGACGAAGTGCATACTGGAAAAGCCTCGAAGATAGGGGAGCGTCCCTTCAATCGCCTCACGGAATCTTACATATGGTTGAGGGAGTGAGGCTCCGGCCATGATCAAAACGATGGTCTTATCTTTGGGCAGATTGAATCTTTCTATATCGGCAAGTTTGTCGCGCTCTTCTGCGAATCCTTGCCGTATGGGGATCCCTGTGATTCTTACGCGTTCGTCTTCGACCAGGCGCGGTCGAAGTGTTTCTGCCATAAACATATTACCTACGCAAAAGAGGTCCGTTTCCTTATGGGGCCACCACCCCTCGATTTCATAGTCGGTTGGAACGCTGACGACGGGGTAGTCCATGCCGGTGATCATTCGTGCGCCAACTGCTACATTAGCAGCAACAATATGTGTGCATATAATGGCGATGGGTTGTCGCTGAAGGACATATTCGTTGAATTTAGGAAACATGATCTTCGACCAAGCCGACCCGCCGCCCCAGAGAAGCCTGCCCGTCAGGGTGTAACGCCAGGTGAAATCGTAGATCGGTCTTGTTGCTCCGGTAAAGGCTGCGGCGGTCTTGTTCCCGTCAAATCGTATCCGCCCGAAATCAAGGATATCAAGTACATCTACCTGTATGTTCTCTGGTATTCCGTGCGTTCCGCGCAGCGCGTCTATAGCTTGTGCGATGGCGTGTGCCGCCGCTTTATGGCCCGATCCGACGGATGCATGAACAACAGCGATAACCGGTTCGACCGTATGGTCATTTTGATGCATTGGCGTCATGTTCGCTCCTTGCTTGAAATGTGTCTGTCATTGTACAAATCGGCTTGCGCATGCGATGACTAAAACGGGGTAAGAGCAGAGAAATGACGTAAGGGGGATAACATGGTAGATTCCAAGCAATTCGATGTTGCTATTATCGGTGGTGGGCCTGCAGGCTATTCTGCTGCCCTGTATGCCGCTCGGTATGCCCTGCGTACCGTTGTCATTGAGCAGGGAATGCCCGGCGGTCAGATCGCCACAACTGATATGGTCGATAACTATCCGGGTATTGCTGAGATTTCGGGATCGGAACTTGGCGCGGCCATGCAGACTCAGGCCGAGGACGCAGGTGCATCGACTATGTATTCGATAGTCGATGGAATCTCTATTGAGGACGATGGCTTTACGGTAGATGTTGGGGGCGAGACGATCGAATCGCGCGCCATCATCGCGGCCATGGGCGCACAGCCTCGTGAAGCCGGTTTTGTGGGAGAGCGCCAGTTCCGCGGCCGGGGGGTCTCGTATTGTGCAACATGCGATGGGATGTTCTATCGCGGTAAGCACGTGTTCGTTATCGGTGGGGGCAATTCCGCGTGCGAAGAGGCGCTCTATCTCGCTAAGATTGCGGATTCAGTTGAGATCGTTGTGCGCAAGAATGCCTTTAGGGCTTCGCGTGACATTGTGGAAAAGGTTCTTGCGACGAAAAATATTAGAGTTAGGTACCTCACTAGTATTATTGGCGTTTCGGGAGATACATTCATCTCTAGTATTACTTTCAAAGACAATGGAACCGATGAGTCTTATCAGGAGTGCTATGCCGAAGGGTCTGTCGGTATTTTCGTGTTCACAGGACTTGACCCCAATGTATCGCTGGTTTCTGATTTCGTTGAGGTCGGTGCCGACGGCGGTATTGTTACGGATGAAACCATGGGAACCCGCACACCTGGTCTGTATGCTGCCGGAGACATTAGATGTAAACCGCTGCGACAGGTTGTGACTGCTGCTTCCGATGGTGCGGTTGCAGCCGCATCAGTTCGAGCATACCTAGAGACACATTAAGATTCCATTGTCTATCTTAATATTTAAATGGCTGATAATATATATTATGTAAAGTAGATTAGCAAAGGATAGGCGCCGATGGGTTTTGCCACATCGGCGCCTTCGCCGTCATTTTGTTCGATCCCACTCATAGCCGATGATCAATCCAGATTCCTCTGCATAGTAAGAGCAAAGTCCACCGCATGGAATGATTCGGATCTCTGCGCCCGGCCATTGTTCCAGTATCGCTACCTTCAGTGCCTGGGCTCCGTTGATATTGTCCACATGATCTATGTAAACCATTCCTCCGTTGTATCCATCGGACCCCATCGTCTCGATTATTTTTCGATAGGTTTTCTTTTCACCGCGCGTGGGCCCAACTATCTTAATCGTGCCTTGCGGGCTTGCGGTACCGAGCACGCGAATATTGAGTTTGCTCGCAATGGTTCCTGCAAGCTTTGGCATACGTCCGTTCTTTACGAGATTGTCGTACCTGCTTAGTGAATACAGGACCATCGAGTTTCTTTCAAGTCCTGTTAAATAGCTGACAGCATCATCGAACGTGCAGTCGGAATGGCTATTTAGGTACCTATCTAATAATACGACCATTACTTCAAGTTTGCCGCCAGCGGCCTTTGAGTCGAGTACGAATATATCCTTGCCCTCGATCTGACCATTGTGTCGACGTGTGTATTCGTCCATAACGATATTTCGCGCCATAAGCGCCGCTTCGTGACTGCCGGAGAGATTGGAGCTGATCGTTATCGCAATCACTTTGTCGCCGTTACGAAACTCCTCTGCCCACTCTCCTGCGCTGGGACATGAGCTGGAAGTCGCCGCAGATTCCAGCGATACCGCCTGGTTGAGCGCTTTGACATCGAGATTGATATCGTCGGTGTATTCAGTCCCAGCAACTGAAACCTTAAGCGGTACTGATGCGAATCTGCAGTCCGGGGTTTTGGGCTCGAACGTTCGCAGGTTGCAGCTTGAATCACAAATGATAGCCCAAGACATGATCAGTCTCTCCCCTACGCAGCCGTTACGTATAATAACTTGCATGTGTTGACTATTATACCGACATGTCCTGTCGCGTAATCGGGTTGCACTAGACAAACAAAACGGAGGACTTTAATCAAGCCCTCCGTTCATTGTTCTTAACCGGGATAGCGTACATATTTCATCCCTGATTGCACCGGTCCGATAATCACGCCCGTTGCCGGAGTCGATGCATGGATCATCTGCCCGTTACCGATATATATTCCCGTATGGGTTGGACTGACGGCAACATCTCCGGGCTGCGGATTAGTCACTGTGGGCCATTTCATAAAGTCGTAGGTCGTTCCGATGCGAGTATACGTCCCCGTCAAGCAGTAACCTACAAATCCCGAGCAATCGAATGCATCCGGACCGGTTGCTCCCCATACATATGAACAGCCGAGCTTGCCATACGCGCGCTGGACGACGGCATTGGCGTTGGGCATGGGAGTCGGTTGCGGTGCAGGTTGAGGCTCGGGCCGGGGCTGCGGTTGCGGTGCAGGTTGGGGCTGCGGTGCAGGCTGCGAATTCGGTGCAGACTGGCTTTGGGGCGCAGATTGCGGTCGATTCGAATCTGTTGCTCCATTGTCGCCTGCTTGCGGGCGTTCTGGTATTACGGGTGCGATCTGCTCGCTCTGGCTTGCTTCGATACCTGCACTGAGATTCTCGTTGGTTTGGGCTTCGGCTCTTAATTCATCCCGCATGCGCGCATCGAGCGAGTTGACGAGTTCAGCTGCGCGTGCACGCTGCTTGTTGAGCTCGTCAACCTTCTTTTGCGTTGCCGTAAGGTTGGCTTGCTGCTTCGTTTGCTTTTGGCCAAGCTGATCCTTGAGCTCTTTGACCTGTTTGATGGTGTCAGCCTGCTGTTTCGCAACCTTGTTCATGTAGAAGACACGTGATACGAGTTCCTCAAATGATGAGGAGTTGAACAGGACTTGGAGTGTTCCGGTCGGCCCGCCCTTATACTCACAGGAGAGATATTGGGAGAGCGTTGCTTGACGCGCGGAGATCTCCTCGGTTTTCTCGGCGATCTCCCCTTGCGTCTTCTCCAATCTTCCTGTTAGCGACTCGAGGTCGCGCATGGACGAGGAGGATTGTGCACCGATAACCTCCAGGCGCGACCGTGCAGCCGCCAAGTCATCGGATGTATCCGCGTAAGCTTGTGGAACGGTCGGGATGGTTATTGATAAGGTTGTTGCGATCGCAATCGTGAGTGTAAATAGTCTGCGTTTACGATTGGACATGGCGCGTTCTTTCCCTTTACTTTACCTGTACTAGACTGAAAAGCTCCTGGTCGCCCGTCTTGCTTAGTTCCTCATGGGGATTCAAGAAGGTCAGCTCAAGAATGCATGCGTAGCCTACAAGTGTTCCACCGATCTCCTCGATCAGCCTACCCGTTGCGGCCGCAGTTCCGCCGGTTGCAACAAGATCGTCGACTATAAGTACGCGATCATCGGGCGTGATGGCGTCCTTGTGGATCTCGAGCGAGTCGCTGCCGTATTCCAAGTCGTAGCTTACAGAATACGTTTCACGGGGAAGCTTGCCCGGCTTGCGCGCAGGGACGAAACCCGCGCCGAGCTCGAGGGCTACGGGAACGCCGATCATGAAACCGCGTGCTTCGGGGCCCACGACCTTGGTGATTCCGGCATCACGGAAATGCTCGACAATGCCGTCGACGGTATGGCGCATCGCGTCAGGGTCTGAGAATAGCGGAGTGATGTCCTTAAACACAACGCCCGGTTCCGGGTAATCGGGAATATCGATGATATGGGCTTCGTAATCGTAGGCTGTCATGGCAACTCTTTCTACTCGGTCGGCGGGACGCCGATTCGAATGGGCTTAACCGTAATCTCACTCGTATCGAGCGCATCGATTCTCGATGGTGGGCGCGTGTGTTCTGCCTGGGCTTTCGTGAGCTCATCATCGATCGAGTCCACATCGGCGTCCTCGACGACTGCATTGAGCGACTCGAAAACACGGTTACGCAGGAGCGCCGTTTTGACCCCATCTGTTAAATCGTGAAGTTTGTTGAAGGCTCGTTGGAGTTTGGCTTCCCTATCATCGTCGGAATCATCGCTTCCAAGCATGCCGATCAAAACCTGTTCGAACATGGTCGATTCACGGTTTGCCGCGGTGACGTACTGGCGAAGGTTGCGGGGTTCGATATGAAAGCGCGATAGCTCCGAACAATGCCGGATTATCTCGAAATCTCGACCGTCGATCAGCTCGCGATTTTGCGGACTCTTGATGATCTTGATCAGGTCGTTATCAGACAGTTGGCGTAAAAACGCAATGTCAACGCCAAGCATGTCGGGCACGTCTTCGATTGGGTGTAGCTTCTGCTTAGTTTCCTTCGGTTCTGCTTTCAACGGGACGTCTGACAGCAGGCCCACTTCGTACGCCAAGGTCGAAAGGTCGGTTGCGTTGTCGAGTTTCTGTTTGATGACGTTCAGGGGCATGTAGCGAGTCTTTTGCAGGTGCAGAATGACTTCGAGTCTGTCAACATCCTCTTTCGAATATTGACGATAACCCTTGGGAGTTCGATGCGGCGTAATGAGCCCCTCCTCTTCTAGAAATCTAATCTTAGAATTGGAGAGGTCGGGATATGCTCCGCGTAATAGATTGACAACCTGGCCGATGCTGAGATAGCTGCGTTCGGCCAAGCTACTCACCGGTTTCGATGCGCTCCACGGTGCTCTCGTGGTAAATGAGCGTGAACGTACCGATCTGTACGGACGAGCCGTCATGGAGGGGTGCGGAATTGACGATGGCACCATCAACCCAGGTACCATTCAGGGAACCGAGATCCTCGATTACGACACCGCATTGAGAGCGTACGATTTTTGCGTGCTTGCGGGACACCGTCATGTCGTTGAGAAAAATTCCGTTGGAAGGATCGCGTCCGATTGTGATCTCATCGCCTTCGAGTTCGAAATTGTTCCCCGTTTGCGGCCCCTTGATGATGGAAAGTACAGGGGCGGTAATACGGGTGCTGCGCATGAGATCGGGCGCGGTGGCGTCGTTGCTGGGCATACGGAAAACGCGTGTGGCGTCGGAGGGTGTGCCGGGGACATTCGGCTGATTGGTGTTAATCATAATAACTCCCAACTCGAGGGTCGCTGGTGAGTGAAGTCGCATACGTTATAGTGTACCCCACCTGAACGTCAGTAACGGTGACGGTGGTGGGCTAGTCTTCAATTTCGGGGTTGAGGAAATCAAGGTCCTCTTCCTCCGGATGCGTCACCGCCTGCTTGATAGCCGTGAGGCCCTTATAGGTGTAGATCAACGCGGTAAGCACGGAGAACGCGACGCCGGCGTAAACGAAGAAGATGCCGAGGGGCGCGGCGGTTGCATTGAGGCCGGGCAAGAAGCTCGTGGAGAAGAGGGAGAGCCCGTCGAGCATCGGCATGCCCAGAAGCATCAACGTGAAACCCGACATGAGGATCGCGGTTGCGATCTTGCCCGAGTACACGACGTCGATAGGCCTCTTGTGGAATCGGCGAACTATGAAGTTGCCCAAGAAAAGATAGAGGTCGCGCCCGACAATCACTAGGCAGATCCACAAAGGCAGCTCTTCTCGTGCCACCAGTCCGACAACTCCGGTAAACAGAAGCGCTCGATCTACCAAGGGGTCGAGCAGCTTGCCCAGCCAGCTCACTGTTTTGGTCATGCGCGCAATTTGCCCATCAAGCCAATCGGTCGAGGCGGCGACGGCATAGATGGCCAGCGCGATATAGCGGTTAAAATCCGTGACGAACAGGTACAGAAAGACGAACGTCAGGATCAAGCGGAGGGTGGTGATGACATTAGAGATGGTGAAAACCTTGTTGGAGGGGTAATCGGACGTGCCGATGAGCTCCTTCTTGATTTTCTTTCTGATCTTACCGGCGGCCACGCGCATGTCTCCTATACATAGTTACGAAATACCTAAGCATGATACCCGTCTGGAGCCGTGTTATCCATGGCCGACAAAAAACCCGCTTTCGCGGTGGCCCGCAGAAAGCTAATACGCCAGATGCGCATCATCGGCAACATAGAGCGTTTCGTCAAGATATCGACGAGCGAGCCAATGCGCCATGGGAAGATTTTGGTCGAGGTAGTTGCCGCACTCCTCGGCTCGCGCTCCCGGAATGTCGCCTTCGAAGTCTCGCACGAATTCAAAGAGCTCGGTTACCAGGGGTAGGACCTCGCGAGAATCCACCTCGCCAAAAACAACGAGGTAAAAACCCGTTCGGCACCCCATGGGTCCAAAATAAACCACCCTTCTCCCCCACTGTTCGTGATTGCGCAGGAACGTTGCCCCAAGGTGTTCGATGGTGTGGCACTCCGCCGTGTTCATAACGGGCTGCTTATTGGGGGCGGTGAGCCTGAGGTCGAACGTGGTGATGACGCAGCCGGTTGCGGGATCCTGGTCGCGGCGCGAAACGTAGACACCGGGCTCGAGTTTGAGGTGGTCGACGGTAAAGCTTGCGATCTTGTCCATGGGATTGCCTCCGAATCGAAAACCATGCGCTCGTTGGTCTATAGCGTCTACAACCTTACTTCACGGTTGCCATGTTCCGCGGATTTTATTGTACCAATCCGGTCGTTCCCAATGCTTGCACGAGTGTGGACGGGCCGTGATACACGTCTTTTGTGCTTGCTGCATGGTTGTTGTTTGTCATTCGAGTCGAAGTGCTGCGAAAGTCACATTTGGAGGTCGAAAACTGTGACTTTAGGTGGATTTCGATTATTCACTCATCCCGATGCTTCATTTGTAGACGCATAAAACAAAAAACCCGCTGTTACCAGCGGGTTTGATGCTTCGAATGGTCGGGACGACTGGATTCGAACCAGCGACCCCTTGACCCCCAGTCAAGTGCGCTACCAAGCTGCGCCACGTCCCGAAGCAAGGAATAACTATACTCACATCACTCCAATTGTGCAAGCAGATTTTTAAAAAAATTGCCTGCATTGAAGGCGGAGTGAAAACAGACTATCTACCTGCGAAGATCTGCAACGCGCTTGAGGAGCTCAAAGGCAAGCTCCTGCTTTCCCATCACTGGAAGTTCGCTCGAGCCGGAACGATCGATCCAGCACACCTTGTTGGTGTTAGATCCAAAGGTCGACTCGTCACGGGAAACATCGTTGGCTACAATGGCGTCAGCCTGCTTACGCTCGAGCTTGTCGGTAGCGCGGCGCACGAGATCGTTCGTCTCTGCCGCAAAGCCGACAACCGTCCTCTGGCCTTTTTTATGTGCCATGTCGGAGAGGATGTCGCGGGTTTGCACCAATTCGATGCTCTCGAGCGTTCCGTCGGCCTTAGAGAGCTTTTGGGAGGCGGTTTGAACGGGCGTGTAGTCTGCCACGGCGGCAGCGCAAATCAAAATGCTCGTATCGTAAAAGCGCTCGTCGACAGCGCGATACATCTCGTCTGCGCCGGTGACCCGCACGCCTTCCACACCAAAGGGGACGGACAGGCTGGTGGGTGCCGTAACGAGCGTCACGCGCGCGCCCATGGCGAGCGCCGCCTTTGCCAGCGCATATCCCATCTTTCCCGAGGACCTGTTGCCAATAAAACGTACCGGATCGATTGCTTCCTGCGTTCCACCCGCGGTGATGAGCACGTGCTCCCCCGCCAGCAGCTCAGAGCGCGCCAGCGCACATAGTGACGCCTTGAAGATATCATCAATGGGCGCTAGCTTGCCCTCGCCTGTGTCGCCGCAGGCAAGATAGCCGGTGCTGGGCTGAACGATCTCATATCCGCGCGTCTTGAGGGCGGCGAGATTTTCCTGCGTGGCTGAAGCCTGCCACATCCCAACGTTCATCGCCGGCGCGATCACAACGGGCGCGTTGGTAGCGAGGACCGTGGTAGTGAGCAGGTCGTCGGCCTCACCGTGGGCCAGCTTAGCCAGGACGTTGGCCGTTGCCGGGGCGATGATGACCGCATCGGCTTCTTTTGCCAGCGAGATATGATGAATCGGGTCGTTCGGGTCGTCGAAGAGTCCGACGGCGACGGGCTCCCGCGTGAGCGCCCTGAACGTTGTGGGGCCAACGAACTCGGCAGCATGCTCGGTCATAAGGACCTTGACGCGCACGCCGGACTTCTGCAGCATGCGCACGAGTTCGCAGGACTTATAGGCGGCAATACAGCCGGTGACGCATACCAGGGCGCACGACATGGACTACTCCTCGGTGTTGAGGACGATGATACGGTGGCAGTAGGGGCATTCGGCGATATCTCCGGCGCGGCGCAGCTCATCCATGGAAGCAGCCTGCAGGGCGGTACGGCAGATGGTGGGAACCTTGCCCTCGAGGCGCTCAACGCCCAGGCCGCGGAATCGCTTGGCGGCTACATCAAAACGATCGAGGATATCTGCGGGGACACGCTTGCGGAGCACGTCGATCTTTTCCTGGGACTCATTGATGGTGGACTGGGCGACCTCGGCCTTTTGCTTGGCCCTACGCGCGTCTGCCAACAGGTCCTGCTCGAAGCGCCCGATATACTCGGCGAATGCGCTCTCTTTCTTCTTCGCTTCCTGAAGCGCATGTTCAACGGAACCGCGGTTGAAATCGCATCGATCGATTTTTTTGGCACACAGGGCAAGTTCGTCTTGCAGCTCGCGGAACGCCTGCTTGTCGGACGGGTCCACCGAGCGCGTCTGCGCCTCGACCGCGAGAGCCTTGTAGTGCTCCGCCTCGGCCTCGAGGTCATCAAGGTCGGTCTGCGCATCCTTGCGCTGGGCCATGAGCTTCGTCTGCTCGGCGCGCAGTTTTGCGAGCGTGGCGCGCTTCTTGGCGATTTCCTTGAGCTCGGGCATCGAGGACAGCATGCCCTGCTGGCGCGAGATCTCCAGACCGAGGTCTTGCATCGCGATGAGGTCGGTTCCTACTCCCATTCAGATTCTCCTAACGTTGCGGTCCACCAATTGGGTGCACCGGAATAACTATGTATGACGCGTTCGGGGACGCCGGCGTGCCGGGCGGCCTGTGCGAGTATCTGCACGAACGGCTGTTCCGAGCGATCGTGGCCAAGCTCGATCACCGCACAGCCGCGCTCATGCAAGTCCTGGGCCCTATGGTAGCCCACTTCCCCGCATATAATCGCATCCGCTCCCACTTTACGGGCAAGATCGCCAAAGTCACCGAGGGACCCGCCCAAAAACGCTGCGGCAGAAACTCGCCGGCTCGGATCGCCCCATACGCGCGGCGCGCCCCCAAACGCACGTGCACATGCTTGAGCCAGATCTTTGAGCGACAAGCCATGACATGGACAGAGCGCGCCGAGCCCGTGATGAGACGGATCATCGCTTTCGAGCGAGCGCACGGCGGAAAGTCCAACGAGGGCCGGCAGATATTCTCGAGCGGCTAACGACCGGTCCAGGTTGGTGTGCATCGAGATGATGGATATGCCGTTGCGAATGGCTCGATAGACAACCGATGAACAGGCCGGCAGGTCGCTGCGGGACGGCCCGAACGCATCAGGTGCTTTGAGATAAACCGGGTGATGGGTAAGCAGCACGTTGGCACCAAAAGCCTCGGCCTGCTCAAGTGCCGCCTCGGTCGCATCGAGCGCGCACAGGACACCCGAGACCTCTTGGTTTTGGTCGCCAGCGGACAGGCCGACATGGTCCCACGTCTCTGCATCTTGAGCCGGGAAGGCCTCGAAGAGGGCATCCAAAAACTCCGAAACGATCATTTAGGACACCAACCCCAAAAGTTCCCGTGCGAAAGCATCGAGGACGGCCGGCTCGGTGCGGTCGTCAAATGAGATGCGCAGCGAGCCGAGGGCTTTCTCGCGCGGGACCCCCATGGCCATAAGCACATGGCTTGCGTCCATTGAGCCGCTTGAGCAGGCGCTTGCCGCCGAAACCTCGAAGCCCCTGCGGTCGAGCTTCAAAATGAGCTCCTCGGAGTCCATGCCATCGACATAGATTGAAACGATCCCAGGCAAACGGCTGAGCCCGAAGGGGTCGCCCATGGTGGGATGGATGCGCGATGAGCTGCACACCTTGCTGTAGAGCGCGTCTGCTCGGGCAAGGAGATCTGTATAGTCGGCAGCCACGCGGGGCGCGAGCGCCTGTGCGGCTGCGGCAAGACCTACAATGGCGCGCAGATCCTGGGTGCCGGGGCGCAGCCCCATCTCCTGGCCGCCCCCGTAGCTGCGCGGGCGAAGAGGCGTACGAGACTTGAGATACAGCGCTCCGATTCCCACGGGCCCGCCGACTTTATGGCCTGCCAGGGACAGGGCATCGACGCCAAGCTCGTTCACATCGAAGGGAATATGCATCCAGCCCTGCACGGCGTCTGTATGGAACAGCGCCCCGTACCTGTGCGCCACCGATGCGAGCTCGCGAACGGGCTGCACCACACCGGTCTCGTTGTTGGCGAGCATGATTGAACCGACCGCCACGTGTTGGTCCATAAGGGCCTCGAGCGCGTGAGGGTCAACGAAGCCCTGGGCATTGGGCTTGACGAGCTCGGTGGTGAAGCCCATGGAGTGCAGGGCGTTCAAGTTGTCCAGAATGGAATCATGCTCGATGGCTGACACGATAACGCGCGTGCGATTGCGGTCTTTCTCGCGCGCGGCCTCCGCAAGTCCGTGGAGAGCGAGCACGTTTGCCTCGGTGCCGCCGCCCGTGAAGATGACCTCGCTGGACCGCACGCGCCTGCCAAGGCTTTTGGCGACCGTACGCCTGCAGGTCTCCAGCGTGGAGGCAGCTTGACGTCCGAGCGAATGCAGGCTGTTGGGATTGGCCCCCGCTATAGCGGACCCGTCGTAGGCGAGCTGGGCTTCAACAGCCTCCCGCCTCATGGGCGTGGAGGCTGCGAAGTCGAGGTTATGCAGCTGTTCTTGTGAAACCATGCGCGCGATCACCGGGTTTCGAAACCGAGCTCGCCCGCGTTGCGAATCTCGGCTATCGCCTGTGCGGGATCATCGGTCCCAAAGACGGCCGAACCCGCTACCAGCACGTTTGCGCCGGCGGCCACGACATCCTGCGCGTTTGACGCATTGATGCCGCCATCGACCTCGATGAGGGGGCTTACGCCGTGCCCAGCGCACAGAGCTGAGAGCTTATGCAGCTTGGCGATAGTTGAGGGGATGAATTTCTGCCCGCCGAAACCGGGGTTCACGGACATGAGCAAGACCATGTCGAGCTCGTCGATCATCTCCTCGAGGACGTTCACCGGGGTTGCCGGGTTGAGCACGACGCCGGCCTTGGCGCCACGGTCTTTGATATGGGCGACGGTACGGTTGAGATGCACCGATGCCTCGGCATGAACCGTTACCAGGTCGGCGCCCGCGTCCAGATACCAATCGACCGTTGAATCGGGATTGTCGACCATGAGGTGGACGTCGAGCGGCGTGTCGGTGGAGGCCTTGCATGCGGACACGATTGCAGTGCCGTAGCTCAGGTTGGGAACGAAATGCCCGTCCATCACGTCGACATGCACATAGTCCGCGCTCGCGATGCGCTCCAGGTCGCGGGCAAGGTGGGCCATGTCGGCAGAGAGAATGGATGGGGAGATGAAGACGTTGCGGGACATGGTGATCCTTTCGTGCGTGGCGAATCTAGGAATCGAGGCCGTAGAACTCGGTGGAAGGACAGCGATCGACAAGCTTGGCAAGGCAGTCGCTCATGGGGACATGGTTCCAGAGCGTATCGTTCAGGGCGAAGGTGATCGGCACGTCAACGTCGAGCTTGCGCGCAAGCTCGGAAACGCTGGCCGCGGCGGCTGCGCCCTCGACAACCATGTGCGTGCGGGCCTGATACTCTTCAAGCGTTTCACCCCTGGCGAACGCTTCTCCGAACGTACGGTTGCGAGAGTGCCGCGAGGTGCAGGTGACGATAAGGTCGCCCATGCCCGCCAGGCCCATGCAGGTCATCGCCTCTCCCCCGCAGGCGTGCACCAGACGGGAGATCTCGGCCAGACCGCGCGTCATGATGAGCGCGAGGGCGTTGTCGCCAAGACCGGAGCCCGCGGCGATGCCGCAGACGATAGCCATGATGTTCTTCATCGCCCCACATGTTTCCACGCCGCACATATCGGTCGACAGATACACGCGGAACTCCGGGCAAAGCGTGATCGACTTGAAGAACTCACCGATCTGCGGATCCTCGGACGCGATGACGGCGGCCGACAGACAGCCATGGCAGATCTCCTCGGCATGATTGGGGCCCGAGAGCGCGGCGATGCGTTCGGGATGACCGATCTCGTCGGCGATCACATCGCTCATCAGCAGGCCGCTACCGAGTTCGATGCCCTTGGCGAGGCACAGAATGGGGAGATCGGAGGTGATATAAGGCGAGCAATCGCGAGCGACCCCGCGCAGGAACGCGGAGGGGACGGCGAAGATCGCCGCATCGGCGCCCGTAAGCGCCTCTTCATGCGACTGCGTTGCCCGAACGGACTCGGGCAAGGTGTAATCGCTCAGGAAGCAGGCATTGGTGTGCTTGGAGTTGATCTCATCGACGGGGGCCTTTTCGTATGACCACATGGTCACCTGGTGCCCGTGGCCGGCGACAAGACCCGCCATGGCGGTCCCCCACGATCCGGTTCCTATGAGTGCGATCTTCATTGTGCATCATCCATTTTGTCGACGCGTTTGGTGAAGGAGAGCTTGGATTCCTTACCATGCATGAGTTTGACGATATTGCTGCGATGTGCCCATACCACCAGGAACCCCAAAAGGCTCCAGATGATATGGCACGGCAGGGAGACGCCGGGCAGCATGATGGGCAGCGTTACGCATACCAGGCAGGCCGTGGCGATGGAACCGATGGACACGATCTTGGTGATGGCCACGAGTACGATGAAAATCGCCAGGTGAACCAGGGCCATGGGCCAATACAAGCCGAACAGAACGCCAACGCCCACGGCGATGCCCTTGCCACCGTGGAAATGCAGATAGGGCGAGAAGATATGCCCCACTACGCATGCCAGGGCGGCAAGTGCCACCAGGTAGTCATAGGTGCCGCCTGGGATGAGCTCCGCATAGGAGCCGTCGAAAAACAGGGATGCAAGGACCTGGCGCGTGATGGCGACGCCAAGGACGCCCTTGAGGCAATCGCAGATGAGCGTGAGGATGGCGACCTTGGGACCGGCCACGCGCAGGGCGTTCGTGGTGCCGATGTTTCCCGAGCCGGCTTTTTGAATATCCACATGACCTAACAGCGAACCGAAGATCTTGCCGAACGGGATGCCACACACCAAGTACGCTACAACCATGCAGCAAAACGTTGCGAAAAACACCTCTGAAGTATTCGCCATGCGCTAGGCCTCCTTCTCCTTCTGCTCCTTTTTGCGGAAGCGCAGGCGGATGGGCGTGCCCTTGAAATCGAAGGTGGCGCGCATGCGGTTTTCGATATAACGCTTGTAGTTGTCGCTCACCAGATCAGTGTAATTGACAAAGAACGTGAACGCCGGCGGCTTATCGCCCGTCTGGGTTACGTAGTACATCTTGAGGCGGCGCTTGCCATCGGAGACCGTATGGCCGAACTCGCGCATGTCGGTAAGCAGCTTGTTGAGCTGGGACGTGGTGATATGGGCGGCGCGGCGCTCGGCGGCGAAGTCGATCATATCCCAAATCTTATGGATGGATCGGCCGGTGAGCGCGGAGATGCGCATGTACTGGGCCCACGGGCACATCTTAAGACGGCGGTCGACGGTTTCCATGGCCGCATTGCGCTCGTAGTCGTCCGTGAGCAGATCCCACTTGTTGAGGAGCACCACCAGGGCGCAACCGCGCTCGATAGCGATGTTGGCGACTTTCTGGTCCTGCTCGGTGACACCCGTGGAGGCATCGACAACGAGCAGGGCGACGTCGGCACGATCGATGGCACGCAGGCCGCGAACCATGGAGTAGTACTCGATGTTCTCATACACGGTACTCTTTTTGCGGATGCCGGCGGTGTCGACCATGCGGTAGCGCTTGCCGTTGCGCTCGACCACGGTATCGATGGCGTCGCGCGTGGTGCCGGCGATATTGGAGACGATGGAGCGGTCGGACCCGATCATCTTGTTGAACAACGAGGACTTGCCGGCGTTAGGGCGCCCGATAATGGCGACGCGCAGGGTGTCGGGCTCATCGTCCTCGTCCTCGGTGTCCTCGGGGAGGAGCGAGACGACCTCATCGAGCAGATCGCCCGTGCCGTGGCCGTGCAGGGCCGAGACCGCAATGGGGTCGCCCACGCCGAGGGAGTAGAACTCCCACAGCGAATCGTTCTCGCGGTCGGGATTATCGAGCTTGTTGACCAGCAGGAAGGTGGGTTTTTTGAGCTTGCGCACCATGCGGGCGACCGATTCGTCCTCCTCGGTGACGCCTACGGAGCCGTCGACCACGAACAGGATGACCGCCGCCTCCTCAGCGGCGGCAAGCGCCTGGTCGCGAATGGACGTGGCGAACACGTCATCGCTCTTCATGGGCTCGATGCCGCCGGTATCAACGAGCATGAACTCGCGGCCGTTCCAGTCGGCGATATGGTAGCTGCGGTCGCGCGTGACACCGCGGCTTTGGTGCACGATGGCGTCGGAGGTCTGGGAAATACGGTTAACGAGCGTCGACTTGCCCACGTTGGGGCGACCGACGATCGCGACGATGGGTCGAGACATGAGTACTCCTTGCGTAGTTAAACGTGCATCTAGGATAGCATGCGCGAACCGTCCCCTATGCCCCTGGCGATACTTTACACAGGGCTTCCAGCGCGGCGGAGCAGGCTTCGAGCATGCGGGCCGGCGCGGGAACCGAAAACGTCACCGTGGCGCCGCGACGTTCAAGTTCGGTCACGACATGCTCTCTGGATTCGCCATCGAGCGTGAGCCCGTCGTAGTTGAACATGACGTCGGGCAGCAAGACGATGGTGTTTGAAAGTCCGTCTTCCAGCTGATCGAGCAGGTCGCAGCTGCAGATGAGGCCCGTGACGTTGACGTTGCCGCCGAAGTAACGGTTCTCAATCGCCTGCGTTGCGGCGCAGGGGCCATCGCCGTTGAACAACGCACTGAATCGCTCGAACGTGCTCAGGGCGGCCTCGCCGGATATAACGAGTAAGCGCATGGAGGCATTGCGGAGCGCATCTTTGACATGCGAAATCTCGTTTGCCCTTTCCCGTGCCACCGCATCGCACTCATCCATGAAGCTTCGCAGCATGCCGATGCCATCGTAGAACTGCGGGAAACCGTCGTAGGTCTCGGCGGCCGGAACGGGCAGGCCGGCATCGATGTAAAACTCATCGGAAAGCTGGAACCGGGTGATACCGAGGGTCTTACGAGCGCGCGCCTGATAAGGCTCCAACAGGCGCACGACGGCACGTGATGCCTCGGGGTCGTCGGAGAACGAGCGGTCGAAACGAGAGGAGTATTTGGTAAATCCCAGCGGCACGATGGCAAGGGAGGTGATCTGCTCGTGCGCCTCAACCCAATCGAGCGTGGCTTTAAGCTCGTCGCCATCGTTGAGGCCCGGGCACAAGACGATCTGCGCATGGATCTCGATACCGGCGTCCATGAATCGCTCGAGCACCCCGATGCCACGCGGCGCGTTGCGGCCTATGAGCTTGCGTCGGACCTCGGGCGTGATGGCGTGCAGCGATACGTTCATGGGCGAGAGCATCTTGTCGATGGCATCTTCGACCTCGTCGTCCTTCATGTTGGTGAGGGTGACGAAGTTGCCCTGCAAAAAGCTCAGGCGATAGTCGTCATCGCGGATGGAGAGGGATTTGCGCGATTCCTTGGGCAGCATCCCCATAAAGCAGAACACGCAGGCGTTGACGCACGTGCGCATGCCGTCGAACACCGCACCGTCGAATTCCAGGCCCCAGTCCTCACCCGGGAACCGCTCGAGCGTTGCCGGGCAGACGGTGCTGTCGCGGGGGTCGAAGACCTCGATGTCGACCTCATCGCCATCGGCCTCCCACATCCATACGATCATGTCCGTGAGGGGCTTGCCCCCAACCGTGAGCACCTTCATCCCCGGCTCGATACCCAGGTCGTCTGCCGGAGACTCCGGTATGACGCGAATCACGGTTGCGCCTTCGCGGCTCGGCTCGCGGGTCAACGCGTATGGCGCCACGGTGCTGGCATATGAAGGTACAACCGGTTTGGTCATGTTGCTCCCCTAGGCTTCAACTAGTTCGTGTATGCGCTCGACAGCCCGTTCAATGTGATCGGCGGGCGTGGACGCCCCCGCCGTGACGCCGATCAGCGTGGCGCCCTCCAACCAGGCCTTCTGGATCTCGACCGCATCCTCGATGTGGTGCATTCTCGCGCAAGCGCGCGCGCAGATCTGGGCAAGCCGGCGGGTATTGCCCGAGTTCTTGCCGCCGATCACGATCATCACATCCGCTCGAGTGGCAAGTTCCGCGGCACTTTCCTGCCGCTCCTGCGTCGCCCGGCAGATGGTGTTCATGACCCTGAGCTCTATCACACGAGGCACCAGCTCGGCTACGATTTCGGCGAGGGCCTGCGCGGTCTGCGTGGTCTGGACAACAAGGCCGACCTTTTTTGCAAGCTCAAGCTCTGCCAGATCCTGCACGCCGCTTACAACATGGGCGTTTTCGCCGGCATGCCCCATGATGCCCTCGACCTCGGGGTGCCCGCTCTCCCCCACCACGATGAGCTGGTAGCCCTCGGAAACCAAACGCTCGGCGGCAAGGTGCACCTTCTTTACATAGGGGCAGGTTGCATCGATCACGGAGAGACCGCGGCTTTGCGCCTCTTCTATCACCTGCGGGGTAACGCCGTGGGCGCGGATAATGAGGGTGCCGCTCACCGCGTTGTCGACGCTATCGACGGCGGTGACGCCGCGTTCGTCTAGGTCTTTGACGACAAGCGGGTTATGGATGAGCGGCCCAAGTGTGGATACAGGGCCCTCCGCCTGCTCCGATGCCTCGAGGGCGAGCGACAGCGCGCGTTCGACCCCGTAACACACGCCCGCGTGGCGGGCGATGGCGATAGTGGGCTCGGTCATGCTAGAACCTCCCCGGGTGCTCGCGGCGAAGATCGTCGCGGATCTCGAACATGCGGCGGACGGCCTCGTCCTCGACCCACTGGTTTTTCGCGGTGCGCTTGAGATCGGCGGGCGCATCGGAGGCCGAAACGGGTTCTCCCGCGCGCATCCAGCATTTCACGGGGCGCATAACGTGCTTACCGTTGGGAGTGACATCCCTAAAGCCGCATACGGCCATAGGAGCAATGGGGGCCTTGGCCATTTGGGCGATGAGGGCAAAGCCGCCATGGATGGGCGCAGGCTGATCATCGGAGCGAACGCGGGTGCCCTCGGGGAATATGAGGATATCCTCGCCGCGCTTAAGGGCATGCTGGGCGGCACGAAGACTTTTGATGTCGGCCGTGCCGCGCTCGACCGAAATGGCCCCCACACGAGAGAAGGCCCAGGCTATGAGCTTGTTTTTATAGAATTCTGACTTGGCGATGGGGCGAACGCTGCGGCCCATGCGCTTGAGCTCGGTGTAGATGACCACGACTTCGGCCATGGAGGTGTGGTTGCAGATGATGACCGAGCCGGTGCCGCCGCCTTGGCCTGCAATGAGTTCCTTGCGCTCGAAATCGCAGCGCCACATAACTTTGCCGAATACCCAGAGAACCCCGATGACCAGGGAGCGAAACGCCCTGATGGGAGCTGGGAACTCGCTTATGGGGTGGTTACAGTAATCGTCGACGGTCGAGGTGAACAGATGCATGGGTCTCCTTAGCGTCGGGCGTCGATGATATCCGTAATCATCGAGACGATTTCCTCGATAGTGTGGGAGGTTGAATCGATGCGCACGGCATCGTCGGGGCATACCAGCGGCGCGGCCTCGCGCTGGGAATCCAGCCGGTCCCGGCGCTCGATGTCTGCCAGCGTCTGCTCGAACTCCGCTTGAAGCACCTCTTGCGAGACCTCCTCGCCTTCGTGGCGCTGCAGAACGCGGCGACGGGCGCGTTCACGTGGGTCGGCAGTGAGGAAGATCTTGACGTCGGCCGCGGGGAACACCACGGATCCGATGTCGCGGCCCTCGGCTACAACATCGCGCCCTTCCGCAAACGTGCGCTGAGGAACGAGCATCGCGCGTCGTACCTCTGCATAGGAGGCGACGGCGGATACGCATCGGTCGATCTTGGGGGTGCGGATGGTGGCGCTCACGTCCGCGCCGTCGCAAAAGACGGTGACGTTGCCGTCCCGCTCGGATCCAAACGTGATGGAGATGGAGCCGGCGAGCTTGCTCACTGCGGGCTCATCCTCGATAGCGATACCGCGCTCGAGTGCGGCCACGGCAACGGTGCGGTACATGGCGCCGGTGTCGAGCTTGGAGAAGCCCTTGGTGCGGGCGATCTCGCGTGCGATGGTGGATTTACCAGAGCCGGCGGGGCCGTCGATGGCAACGATCATGATGATTCCTTCCTAGTGCACAAGACAGGCGGAGAGCCCGTCACGTTCATCTGCGGTCAGCTCGCGCCAGTGTCCCGGCCGAACGTCCGTGAGCTCGAGGTTACCGAACTTTGAGCGGTTGAGTGCGATCACGGGGTGATGGATACGGGAAAGCATGCGCTTGACTTGGTTCTTGCGGCCCTCGTGGATTTTGACTTCGACGGCAGAAGAATAACGCGGCAGGTTATCGCCCCAGATGCGGCGGGCCTCGTTACGCGAAAGCACGCGGCAGCGTGCGGGCTGGCAGGGGCCGTCGTCGAGCATGATGCCTCGGCGCAGCTCCTCGAGCTCCTTATCGCTGCAGAAACCATCGACCAGTGCCTCGTACGTCTTCCATACATGTGTTGAGGGGTGCAGGAGCTTCTGCCCCAAATCTCCGTCCGTGGTGAACAGCAGCAGGCCTGTGGTGTCCATGTCGAGGCGGCCCACCGGGAACAGGCCCGGATACTTGCGAACCGGAGCCAGCTCCGCCACGCATTTGCGTCCGTGCGGGTCGCTCATGGTGGTGAGGTAGCCTGCGGGCTTGTTGAGCATGATATATGCCGCGCCCGCGCCGAGTACGACCGGGATACCGTCGACGGCGACCTCGTCGCAGGAGGGGTCGACCTTGGTTCCCAGCTCGGTTTTGACAACGCCGTTCACGCTGACGCGCCCGCTCGTCATGAGCGTCTCCGACCCACGGCGGCTGGCTACGCCCGCACGGGCCAGGAAACGCTGCAGGCGCATGGGAACGAGCATGGCGTCGCCCTCATGTACGCGGGGTTCAGTCAAGGTTCTCCTCCCCTTCCAAGTCATCTTCCAAAAGATCGCGCTCCTCCTCGAGATCCTGATCGACCTCATCGAGGGTCGACTGGATGGAGCGACCCGAGAGGCGCTCGCGAATGAATCGACGAGCCTGTTCGTCGGGGGCGAACTGCTCGAGATCCGGAAGGTCCTTGGTTGAGCGCAGGCCAAATTTCTCGAGGAACGCGTTGGTGGTGCCGTACAGAATCGCCTGCCCATGCGCGGCATCGCGCCCAAGCTCGCGCACGAGGCCCTTGTCGACCAGCGACGAAATGACACCGTCGGAGTTCACGCCGCGAATGCCCTTGACCATTTCCCGCGTGACGGGCTGATGGTATGCGATAACGGCGAGCGCCTCCAGGGCCGCTTGCGAGAGTTTTTGCGTGTCCCAGGAGAGCACGAACGCCTCCACCTGCTCATGGAAGGCCGGATGGGTGAACAGGCGCCACCCGCCCGCGACCTCACGGAGCTGGAAGCCGCGGTTGGCCTCTTCATATTCGGTCTTGAGCTCCGCGAGCAACGACGCGATCTCCCCGGGAGTTGCCCCCAGCACCGCGGAGAGCTGGGCCGCGCTGACGGGGTCGCTCGATGCGAGCAGGAGGGCCTCGAGGGCACCCTTAAGGGTATCGGGTTCAAGCGTTTCCAGGTCTCCCATTATTCTTCCTCCTCAAAAAGGGTGCCCTCGCCCGGATGGTACGCCTCAGCGCCGGGCACCCGCTCGATCGTGATGGTTCCGAAATTCTCATCTTGCGTGAGGGTGAGCGAGCCGCGCTTAGTGAGCTCGAGCATGGCCAGGAATGTGGCGACGATCTGCTCGGTCGTGGCGTCGCCGTCCAAGAGCTCGCGGAACGTCGTTTTTGGATGCGCCATGGTAACGCGATCCACCGAGGCCACCGTGAGCTCCAAAGGAATCCTATGCGGGGCCACATGCTCGGCTTCGAGCAAAAACGTCTGCCGCTTGCCGTCAAGATCGGCGCAGATAACGGCCAAGCCGCGCAAGGTGATGCCCGACAGATAATCGGGCATGAGCCCCACGAACTCCGGATCGGGCCCGGCTACGCGAGGGTGCATGCGCGCCTCGGCCTCCATGCGTGCACCAAGTGCCGCCGCGGCGCCTTTAAACTGCTTATAGGCGAGCAGGCGCTGGATGAGGACCTCGCGGAGCGACTCGCCGTCCAGACCGGCAAGCTCCTCCAGGTCCTCCTCGTCTTCCTCCTGCTTCTTGGGCTTTTCGTCGGGAACGAGCGAGGCGGCCTTGATCTCGAGCAGCGTTGCCGCCACGAGCAAAAAATCCGAGGCGACATCGAGGTCCAAGGCCTCAAGCCGCTCCACCTCGGCAAGATACTGCTCTGCGACCTCCGAGATCGAGATCGACCCGATATCGACCTTTTGACGACTCACCAACTGAAGAAGCAGGTCAAACGGGCCGCTATACATTTGCGTAGTCACGCGATACGACACGGGTGGACCTCTTTTCTAAAATGAGTCGATACGGACTGCGTATTTCTGTAAGTGTAGCGCACTACAAGCCCAGACCGAATTCGATGAGCATGCTGAACAGGGGGTCCACGGTAACGCTGAAAAACATCCCGACGAGATCGATATGGAGCACCATGGGCAGCAGGTACAGGACGATGATGAGAATGGGCATCGCGTACTGTTGGATTCGGTAGTAGATGCTGAGCGCCTTGCCCTTGAGGAACGGCACGAGGACGCTCGATCCGTCAAGGGGCGGCAGCGGGATGAGGTTGAAAAAGGCAAGCGAGAGGTTGACCGAAATAAACGTAACGACAAAGTTGACGAGCACGGCGAGCGTCCCGCCCCAGAGGAACGCGCTCGAGGCCGCAACGTTGCCCAAGAGCCTCATCATAACGGCACCCAGGCAGGCTAGGATGATATTGGATGCGGGGCCTGCCAGAGAAACCAGGACCTCATCGCGCTTGGGGTGCTTGAGGTTGTTGAGATACACGGGGACGGGCTTTGCGAAAGCGAAGACGGGGCCTCCCGCCAGAATCATGAGGATCGGCAGGATGATGGTTCCGAACGGGTCGATATGGTTGAGCGGGTTGAGCGAGATGCGCCCACGGGATTGTGCCGTCTTGTCTCCCAAAAGATAGGCCGCCAGCGCATGAGCGCTTTCGTGCACAACGATGCCCACGATAACCGCGAGGGCGCTGGCCAGAAGCGATGCGATCTTGATCATGCGGGATTCCTAACGGATCGAGCGAGAGACACGGTCGAACAGATAATCAAGCAGGAATAACACGGCGCAGATAACCGCAAAGTCCAGTCTGAAAACACCGCCGAACGGCGAGGGGACCAAGCCGTAGCCCGCGATGCTGGACGGAAGCGAGCGGGACAAGTCGATGACGAGGTCCACGAGCCCCAGGCGGGCCGACATCCCGTTAAAGCACAGTATTATTGTCAGCGCACAGAGCAGGATGCCCAAGATGCGGCAGGCAAGGGAGAGCAATCTGAGTGCGATGGACCCAGCGTTACGAAAGTTCACGTGCGGTCTCCTCTTCGATGGTGGTAGACAGCTCAAGCCACTCGTCCTCAAGCGGCGGGATCTGCTGCTTCAACTCGTTATATTCCGCAAGTGCGCTGCTGAATGCATCCTGATCGGCATAAAGCTCCTCAGAAGCCATCAATTCCATGAGCTCGTCATAACGGGCGCGCTTGACCTCAAGCTCGGTCTCGACTTTTTTGAGGCGGGCTTTTACATCCTTGAGGCGACGGTTGAGCTCTGCACGGGCCTGGGCCTCTGCACGCTTCTGCTCCTTGGTCTTTTTGCCCTCGCGCGGTTTATCGGGGGCGAGAGCGGCCTGGACGCTCGATGCGGCAGGCTTTGCGGGTGAGACGGGGCTCGCGCCCTGGTCCTCCATCGCCGCGCGAGCGGCAAGATCATCACGTTTAAACAGGTAGTAGTCGTAGTCGCCGTCATAAACGGTCATCTTGCCGTCGCGGATATCGACCACGCGGTTGGCGACGGAGCGGACGAGATGCTCGTCATGGGAGATGAGCACGATGGTGCCGGGGAAGTTTTTCAGGGCGTTCTCGAGCATATCCACCGAATCGATATCCAGGTGGTTGGTAGGCTCGTCGAGGCAAAGGAGGGCTTCGGGGGCCACGAGCATCTTGGCCAGGGCCAAACGCGCCCGCTCACCGCCGGAAAGCACGCCCACGCGCTTGTCAACGGCGTCACCATTGAAGAGGAAGGCGCCGAGGAGGCTTCGCTGCTGGGGGACCGTCCACGTAGGGGCCACAGAGTCGATCTCCTGCAGGACGGTATTGGATTCCTTCATGCCTTCGAGCTGATGCTGCGCATAGTACGCAACGCCGACGTTCGTGCCGAGCGTGCGCGTACCCTCGGTGGGCTTCTCCTTGCCTAGCAAAAGCTTGAGTAGTGTGGACTTGCCCGCGCCGTTGGGGCCTACGAGGGCAACGCGATCGCCTCGATACAGGGTGAGGTTCGCATGCTCGTACAGCGTCTTGGTCCCAAAGCGCTTGGAAAAGTCCTCGAGTTTGATGACCATATCGCCGGAGCGCGGGGGATCGGGGAAATGGAAGTTCACGTGCTTGTGTCCCTCGGGGAGGATCACGAGTTCGCTCTTGATCTGCTCGATACGGCGCATGCGCTCCTGCGCCTGCGCGGCTTTGGTGGGTTTATAGCGGAACTTATCCACAAAAACCTGCATATGGGCGATTTCGCGTTCCTGAGCGGCCCGCTTTGCGCGCATCTGCTCAAGATTGTCCTCGCGCTGTTTGAGATAGGAGCTGTAGTTGCCGGTATAGGTTGTGATACGGCGGTTTTCGAGCGCGGCCACGTGGTCGACGCATGAATCCATGAATGCGCGGTCGTGGGAAACGATGAGTACGGCGCCGTCATACGCCGAGATGAACCCGCGAAGCCACTGCACGCTCTCAAGGTCGAGATGGTTGGTGGGCTCATCGAGCAGCAGGACGTCGGGGTGGCGAAGGAACAGCTTGGCGAGCGCGATGCGCATCTGCCAGCCGCCCGAAAACTCCGAACAGGGCTGGTCGAAATCTGAAGGCTTGAAACCCAGGCCAGCAAGGATCTGTCGGGCGTTGGCCTCGAGCTCATAGCCGCCGAGGCGCTCAAAGCGATCCTGGACATGGCCGTATTCCTCGAGAATGGATTGATCGACGTCGCCTTGCGCACCCTGATCGGCAATGACTAGCTGAAGCTCCTGGGATCGCTCCCCCAGGGTTTTGATTTCCACCGCGGCATCCATGACTTCTTGAAGTATGGATGTATCCGAGGCAAGCTTGGTCTCCTGCTCAAGATAGCCTACGTTGGCGTCTTTGGCGAAGGTGACGGAACCGGTATCGGGGGAATCGATGCCCATGATGATTTTAAGCAGCGTAGTCTTGCCCGCGCCGTTGGGGCCTACGAGCGCATAACGCTCCCCCGCATTGATCTGTAGCGAGGCGCCTGTGAACAAAACGCGACTGCCGAAACTCTTTTCAATTTTGTCAACTTGGAGAATCATGCAAAGCACCCCTCGATAACAAAAAAGGGAGCCGGTTACCCGGCTCCCCAATTAAATTCTGGTGGGCGATACAAGATTTGAACTTGTGACCCCATCCGTGTGAAGGATGTGCTCTACCCCTGAGCCAATCGCCCGAAAGCACTGAGTGATAAACTCGGGGGCGCGTTGTGCCCCCGTAAGAATCACTGGTGGAGACGAGGGGGTTCGAACCCCTGACCTCTTGACTGCCAGTCAAGCGCTCTCCCAACTGAGCTACGCCCCCGGTGCAAGAAATAATATACGGAAGCTTGCGCTGCGATGCAAGTCTAATTTTGAAAATAATTAGATTGGCACGATGGCGTCAACCCGTTCGCGATGGTCGCTTGCGGGGAATGGGAGCGATGTATCGATTTGATCAAAAACGCGGCGAAGGCTAGCATGTACGTTGCTCAAACTTAAAGCCGCTTTTAGGCGTTACGCGCGCGTTCTTGTTATATTTCGGTTCGTCAGCAAGCTCTCTTATCAGAAGAGACATTCGCATATGCATATTTATCAACATTCGTATCACACTATGCTGAATAGTTAATCAGTCCAATCGACCTTAACGAGCGATGCCTGCCAGCGACCGAAAAAAAGACAAAAGCGCGTATTTCAGCGCAGGCGGTGGCTTCATCAAGCCTACGACCGACCGCGCGAACGCGGTCATGCTCTCCTCGTCATCGCCCACGATGAGCTCGGCCGGCACGCCGGTCTCCTTGGTGATATAGTCGAACCGTGCAGAGGATTTGTGCCGCCGTATGCGGCATGAATACCTCTGCACTTCTATTTGTAGATTGCTCTAACCTTGCCATCATGCCCTATAAGAAGGGCGCGGTCCAGATTGTGCCTCCTCAGGCTGTTCTTAATCATCCGCTCGGCATCCCCATCCGAAAGCCCTTCGTTTTCCGAGATGTCCATGGCAACGACCTTGCACCCTCTCTTCTTTTTTGATTTGCCTAGATGCTTGCTGATCGTGTTTTCGCTTAGGGCCGTTGACACGTTCTTGATTTCTAAGCCGCTTCTCAGGTCGCTCAGACCGAGAACCTGCATATTCCCAACAGCAGGGTCATAGAAACTTACCTCGTCGGTGATGAATACCGCCTCGTATCCATTGGCGGCAAGGCGCTCAGCCGTCCTTTTCTCCGCCCCATGGTCCGGGTCTCGCATCTTCAGACTTCTTGTTTCGGGATCCAGGTAGCCAACATCAGGGAAACTCCCGCCGTACAGCCAGCCATTGTCCCTGAGCTCCATATCGCTTGAAATGCGTGACAGGTCGTCACTGCTCGAGAAGGTGAGCCCGGTCTGCTCCTCGATGAGGGCCATGCGCTCGCGCATGATGGCGGGGTCGTGGCCCTCGACAAGCACGGCATCGGGGTCGTCCTCGAACCCAGGCACGACCTTGCAGTCGCAGTTGCGGTGGTAGTGGCTGAACTGCCCGGCGGTCTCGCGCGTATGGTAGACAGCCCCCCGGCTCGACAACATGTAGCAGAAGGCGCACGTCTCGCGCCCCGTGGTGACGCGGGCGAACCTGACGCCGCGCCCGCGGTCCCAGGCGGCGTTCGCCATTATGGTGGCGTTAAGCTGCCTGGCGGCGGCGTCCCGGGCGAACCCCTCGGCGTCCCCGTCCATGAGCCTGCGGATCTGGTACCGCACGGTCGCATCGACCTCGTCGCCGCACGGGTCGACCTGGGTCACCGCCGCGGGGAGCTTGTACCCGTGGCCCTCGGCCTCCATGTCGTACCACTCCGCCGCGAGCTCGGAGGCGGCCTCCGCGTACGCCGTCGCCACGGGCTCGAGGACCGCCTTCACCTGCTCGCGTATCTCCGCGACGCCCATGCCGGACAGCTGCCCGCGCGCATGGCGGTCAGAACCGCCCGCACGGCGGACGACTACGCCCGGGAGCATATCCCATCGACCGACCTGTTGTAGGCGTCCCATTCCCTCTTCGGTATCAACGAGGCACCACCTCCGGGGGCCAGCCGTTTTCAGGGTCGGGGTTCGATGCGACCTTGAGGTCCGTGCCGCCGACCGCGCCCGCCACGAGGGCACGGGCGTTGAGCCGGTCGCGGATGGGCCTGAGCATCTGGTCGTCCGAGAAGCCGAGCTCCTCGAGCGCGACGTCCGAGTCGCCGAACCACGGTATGGCCTGCACCATCTTGAGCATGGCGTCCGCCTGGGACACCACAGACGGCATGGACGCGTTGCGGAACTTGGGCTGGATGGCCAGCCCGCGGGCCCGCTCGATCGCGAGGTCCGTGCCGTTGAACACGGCGAGGGCCATGGGCGCCACGTCGCGCAGGGCCTCGCCGTTGTCGGCGTTGAGGTTCTGCGCATCCACGATCATGGATTCCTTCGCGGCGTAGACGGCCTCGGCGGATGCCGGGTTGTCTGTCACCATGCCGAGCTCGGACAGGGGCACGTTGGTCTCGCCCGAGAAGCGGGCGGCGAGCGAGCGCATGTAGTCGATATGCGGCTGCATGGTCCCCTGGGGCAGCTGCCCGAACTGCGGGGTCCTCCGTATACGTTCTTGGCGACGGTGCTGAACGATCCTATGCTAGCGTCCCGTTTCGACTGCCCGTTCAAGGCCCCGCCGCCTCAAGGCGCGGAACGACGTCCCGGACGACCGTCTTGCACGGGCCGCAACCCGCGCGCGTGAACACCGTCGCGCTACGCATGGAACCGACCTCCGGGCACGATGCTATCGATAACGCTCTGCAGACCTATCGCCATGCCCTGCACGAAGTTCTCATCCTCGTACGGGTCGTGGTACGCGAGACCGGCGAGCACGGCGTGCACCACCTCGTGCAGGAACACCTGCAGCTCCTCGTCCTCGCACAGCCCCTCGCGGATCCCGATGACCCGCTTCGACGGGCTGCAGAAGCCGTTCTCGCCGGGCTCCACCCCGCCGCGCTCGATGCGGTACGGGATGCCAAGGACGTATATGTCAGACGGATTGGATGGGATCATCGCGTGCCTCCGATCGGCATGAGAAAGGCCCCTTGCGGGGCCATCTGATTATCTAAGACGATTACTGCAATCCGCTTATCGCCATATCCGTGGCGGCTTTTACGCAAACCGCCTTTATCGTCTCGAACGTGCATGATCCGATCGTGCGTGCGATAGCGTCCCTCGCCTTGTCCCACACGCGTTCGTCTCGCGCGGCGTCAAGGTAGTCTTGACCATCCCACGTAAGCCCGCTCACCTCGGCACGCAGCAGGACGTTGCCCTTCCCGCGAACAATGGAGGCGTCGATGAGACCGCGCTCGCGCATGATCTCGACGTGGTAGACGACCTCCGGAAGCGAATGTCCGTCCGTCTGGAGCTCGGCGATGCGCAAAGGTCGCTGCGCGGCCTCGACTTCAAGGAGAATCGACCGCACCAAATCCATGTCGCGCTTCATCGAGCCGCCCCGGAAGCCTTGGAAAGGAGACTGAAATCATCATGCAGGCGATTATGCCTTCGCTTCAGGGCGTCGGCCAGGCCAGGCTCATCGAGGACACCGGGTGTACGCGGCCACCTCATCGAACACAGCTCGGACACGTCCTTTTTGAACGCTTTCAAGACCTCGTTCGCGCGAGCCTCGGCGGCGCCGTCAAGCTCGAACGTCTCCCCACAGATAACGAATTTTGCCATTGCTAGCCACCGCCTTAAAGATCTCGTGGTTGAGGCTGCTTCCGTCAACAGCTCCAAGCTCTAAGTCCATATACGCATCGGCGTAGTCGGACTCACGCAGGTCGTCCAGTGGCTCCATCATATACCATTTTCCGCCAGCCACCAGCACGAACGCCGACGCGTCGCTATGGTCGCACAGCTCGTAGAAATCAGTGTCGCTGAACGTCTCGGCATCCTTGCCAACATGGTTGTGAAGCACAACGGCGCCGGTCATCTCAACGCCTTCGAGGCTCACGTTATCCGCCGTGCCGACGGCATGCATGACAGTGCCGTCGCTCAACAGCGAATACGAGTGCTCGACATCAGCAACAAGAAGCTCATTCAAGTGCCTCTCGACAAACTTGCGGACGCGCCCCTTGCCTTTGGGGCTATAGCGCTCCCCGCGTGATGTGGCAACACCTTCTTGAACAAATCTACGAGAGGATCAGGCCCGCCTCCC